>Ga0335069_10000288_pt1 | contig 87618 bp, 60 predicted proteins | sample Lox_Sample_11_FD_206714 | JGI IMG/M metagenome (GOLD analysis project Ga0335069, IMG submission 206714) | Soil microbial communities from Loxahatchee National Wildlife Refuge, Florida, United States - Lox_Sample_1.1 | ecosystem: Environmental > Terrestrial > Soil > Wetlands | place: USA... | reverse complement strand
TCCGGTTCGCTGCGCTCACCTCCACCCCCCAGCCCGAAGCCAAAAGTGTAACCCATGCGGTGAGGATAAAGTGTCACCTATGCGGTGAGGAGGCACCGTACGCTCGCCCCACCGAATCAGCGTTTATAAGTGTCGATGAGCGGTTTAAATCGGAAGTTTTCAGACAGAATTTACAAAATTATCCAGAATTCTGTTCATTCTGTTAATTCTGTCTCCCTTCAACTGGAGTTCGCCCATGTCGAGCCTCGCGAGCAGGGTTCTTTAAGCGAAGTGTTTCGTCTGGCCGCTCAAATTGGGCAATCTCCGTACTTAAGCGGTGACCCGCCGGCGCGGACGCGCGACCAGGCACATGGACAGCAGGCCCAAAGCCAACAGACTGTAAGAACCCGGCTCCGGAACCATTATCATCCCGGTGACCCCGTCGGGTGTCACGGTCACCTGCACGGCGAAATACGCGTGTTCCGATCCGACCGCGTCCGCCCCGGGAAGATCCTGCTCATCCGAATAGTTCAGCTCGAAATCCGTGAAATAAACTCCGGGAACCGAACCGTCCACGTTGATTTTAAACGCATCACCATAAGCCGGATCGTCGTTGGCTGCCAGATCCGTGAAGGGCGTCAGGCTCAGCGTGATCTGGGAGTCGCCAATCGCGGTGATGCTGTCCAGGTCCAACCCGGCGGTGGGCGCGACGGGGTCGTTGATCACATTCGGCGCTCCCGCGGCAAAAAACTCACCGCCGCCGGTGGCGCCAAAGGCCAGCGGGTCCACCGAAGGCTCCTGGGCGGCGACCGGCCGGGACGATAACTGGATGACATTCCCGCCGATGTTAAAAGCGGGGACGCCATGCGCCAGGACCAGGACGCTGCCGGATTGGGTGAGCGATCCGCCGGTGCCGGTGTCGGTGGCCGTGACGCTAACGGTGTGCGTCCCTGGGTTCACCAGGCCCGAGTTGAAAGCGAATGGCAGACTGAGATAGCCGCTGCCACCGTCGGCCGCCCTGGTCCCGACATAAGGGAGGGTGTTGCCGTACGGAAACGAGGCGTACACGCTGTAATTCACGGCGTCGGAACCGGCCGCGGCCTCGTTATAAATCTGCGCGGTGACTGGATCCTGAAAGCCCTGGATGACGGTGGAATACTGGATAAAAGAGGACATCGAGAGCTGGCCCGGGTCGGCATACACGGCCGGCACGATGCACAGAAAGAGGATGCCCCTGACCAACTTCTGGCTGCCATTCATGAGGAGGATATTAAAACCTAATGGAGATGAAAAGTCAATTGAAAACTGCACCGGCCCGATCAGGTTCGGGTCGATTGGTCGGCGGGAGATTTGAGTTTTGAGTTCTTAAGTCTGCGTTCATCGGTGGAATCGGCGGACCATGCCAGTGCGGAGGGCGGAATGCGGATAACCGCAAAGAGCACAAAGCACACAAAGTGCCTTCTCTCTACGCGCTTTGCGTTCTCGGCGGTGAAATCCGGTCCGAATGGAATAGAGCAACCCGCAGAGACCGCCCCCAAAAACGAGCAACGCTCCAGCGGAAGGTTCCGGCACCATGGTCACTTGGAGAGTGTCAAAGGTTGCGCCAAGCGTGCCATAGTACCCGAGACCCAGCGAAGTGGCAGAGACAAATCGATTTGGACTTGTATCCTGGGCGCTCAGCGCGGTAACGCCGTTTATGGCCACATCGATGTCCACAGCGCTCGCGGTGTCGGTGAACGTGACCGACAGTTCATACGGGCCGAGCGTGTACAGTGCGGGAGGCGCAAACAGGGATCCACCCACCAGGGTGGTCGATCCGTTGGCGTCCACACGATTGATCCCGAGATATGCACCGGTGCTGTAGAGCGCGATGACGATCCGATATCCCTGCATCGAACCGCTGCCCGGGGCGCGGAAATAGAACAAGGTTTCGTGACCGTTCGGATAATCAATATTTCCCGAGGTCAAGCTTTCGGTGACCGCATAACAGACGGGACCGGTGCCCGGATCGGCAATAGGATTGGCCGCGTTCAAAAAAACGGCGGAATTGGGTCCGAGCTGGAGGCTCTGTCCCGAAAATTGCACGCTGCCACTGGTGGTAAACCTGGCTGCGGCCGTTTGCGCATTATTGAAATCTTCGGAGAGGAGGACCTGGGCAGGACCCCTGGCCGCGGTGGCCAGAAAAATTGCTGCGGTGAGCCAAGGAACCCATGACAGTGATTTCCCGGTCGCGGGGCGTTGATGGGTCACCCGTTTGCGGGAATGAGGCGTCGTCATTTCTGAATTCGCCCGGAAGTCGAAAGCGGCCAAAACATGCGTTCGCATAACAGTTTTCAGGGATGTTGTCTGCGCGGATGCCATTCTGATTCGGCATCCGCCCCGCCTAATTTAGCCGGGGAATCACTTTTGTCGCGCAAAAGTTATCCACCAGGCGGATTGAAAAAGGTTGAAGGCTGAAGGCAGAAAGGAGAATTCAGGAGCTAGAAGCCAAAGAGGTTAACCGCTCATCTTCGCTCATCAGCGATGATTAGTGGCGATTAGCGGTTAAAACCGTTTGCGTTTCTGCGTGAGAAGGATGCCGTGCCGGAGGTCGGCGCTCCGGTGAAGTCTCCGTTTCCTTTGTTACCTTTTGTTAAGTAACAGTGTTGAGGCGGTCCAGCAACGCCGCCCTACCGTCAATTCAGCTTCGCCAGCTCTGTGTCGAATAGTTCCTTCGTCTTTGCTTGGACGGCTGCCGTTTGAATCTCTCCCTTGTCGAGCTTCGCGAGCAGAGCCTTCTGCGCCTGGTAATCCTTGTTCGCCACGCCGGCTTTGCTTTGGAGCATGCGCCAGGCTTTGCGGCGTTCGACGGCAAACAACACCATTTGCCGGCTCACGGCGAAGTGTTTCATCTTCCCGCCGATCTCGGCTTTACAGCCAAAGGCCGATTTTATACAATGGCACGGAGTTGGATTAGGTTTCAGAGAGAGTGTGAACTATGAGGTACCGACTTGTTGGCGGAATATCGGCCGTTGTGGTTTTTATTTTGAACGTAACGACCATGGCCAGTGCGCAACCCATTTTCACCATACTTCACAACATCGGCGGCCATGCCGATGGTTATTATCCGCAGGCGGGTTTGATTTCCGTTAGCAACCGATTATACGGTACTGCGCTTTCCGATGGGAATTACGGCTACGGCATGGTGTTCGCCATCAATAGCGATGGAACCGGCTTCACGAATCTCTACAGTTTTACCGGCCTGCCCTATTGGTTGCACGGTACCAATACTGACGGAGCCTATCCCTTTTCGGACCTTGTATTGTCGGGTGATTCGGTGTACGGCACGGCTTGGATTGGCGGATATTCCGACTTGGGCACCGTCTTTAAGGTCAGTACCAATGGCACGGCCTTCACGAACCTGTTCAATTTCAGCGGTACCAACGACGGGGCGTATCCCTTTGCCGGCCTCATGTTGGCCGGCAACACCCTCTACGGCACCACCTCCGCCGGAGGCAGTTCAGGAAACGGCGCCGTCTTCGCTATCCGCACGGACGGTACGGGTTATACCAACCTGTACAGCTTCAGTCAGTTCGACCCAACGATCCAGACCAATACTGACGGGGCCAACCCGCGTGCACAATTGCTTTTGGCTGGCTCGATGCTATACGGGACTGCGCCGAACGGCGGTTATTCAGGTTGCGGCACTATTTTCCGGATCAAAATTGATGGGACTGGGTTCACCAACCTCTATAATTTCACTGCCCTCGACCCGACAACGCAGACGAACCTCGATGGTGCTCATCCTTATGCCGGGTTGGTTTTATCCAGCAACACATTGTATGGGGCGGCTTTTCAAGGCGGTAGTTCGGGATATGGCACGATATTCAAAATCAACACCGATGGTTCAGAATTTATAAACCTGCACAGCTTCCCGCCATCCACAGACCCGCAGAATTTTCTTCCCGTCAACGCAGAAGGAGCTTATCCGTATGGCAGCCTAATTATTTCAGGTAACACATTGTATGGAACCGCGCAAGAGGGGGGCTATACCGGTAGTGGTACTGTGTTCGCACTCAATACGGACGGCACAGGTTTTACACGTTTTTACAGCCTCGGTAAAAGTGGCGACGGATACTGGCCGATGGCCGGTCTGGTGTTGGTTGGTAACACCCTATACGGAACCACTTCGGGTGGCGGGAGTTCATTCTATGGCACTGTCTTCGCCTTGACTTTGACGCCGTCGTTGGGGATCGTGCTCGCTGGCAACCAAGTGATTGTCTCTTGGCCAACTTGGGCCCCGAATTTTACGTTGCAGATCACCACCAACCTGTCATCCGGTGCTTGGGGCGAGGTCACAAATGCTGCCAGCATAGTCAGTGGCAATTATGTGGTCACTAATGCCGTGAGCGGCAACATCATGTTCTTTCGGCTGGAAGGACAGTAATCGCCTGAAGTTTAATACAATAATCGGTTTGATTAATGCACGATCGGGTGTAACAGGGTCAGTCCTACATATTGATGAATTACTTTCCAGCCAATTTTTGAGCCGGAGGCTCGACGCTACAGCAACATCGATCGTCCGCTTTGTGCCTTCGTGCCGTTGAGGTTTAATCTCTCAGTTTAGCTTCGCCAACTCAGCTTCAAACAGTTCCTTGGTCTTCGCCTGCACGTCGGCGAGCTGGAGTTCGCCTTTGTCCAGCTTCGCGAGCAACGCTTTCTGCGCCTGGTAATCCTTGTTCGCCACGCCGGCTTTGCTTTGGAGCATGCGCCAGGCTTTGCGGCGTTCGACGGCGAACAACACCATCTGACGGCTCACGGCAAAATACTTCATCTTCCCGTTGACCTCGGCTTTGATGTAGCAGCCAAAGTTCGGGACGCAGGAGCGATGGCTCTTGTCGAACACGCGACGGTAAATCACATCGTCCTGCGTGATCAGCACCAGCATGTCGTCGAGATGAACCAGCTCGCGCGCTTCCTCTTCCTTGATGGCTTTGATGTGCTTCCGGAACCGGGCTTCGGTGAGCGCCCAGTGCGCCACGGTATAGTTGTATTCCTCGCCGGTGCTGGCGTATTTCGGCCGCCACCAGTCGCGGTTGAGTGTGGGATTGCCCTTGAGATCGAACGCTTCCTGCGCCGTCTCGCCGTTGTGCGGATTAAACACAAACTCGGGCATGCCGCGCGCGTCGCGCACGAGCTTGGCCTGATCGGCGCTCATGTTGTCCGGCACGCCGTGCTCCGGCTGGCAGGTCGTGTAGGCCTGGAAAAACGCCGTGCCGCGGTAATCGAGGCCGTCCAACATCGCCTTGTACAGCTTAGCCGCGTTGGCCATCGAGACCTGCGCTACGAACGGCGAGCCGTGGCCGCTGGTAAACGCTTCGGCCACGTTCTTCTTCTCAATCAACTTGCCCTGCGACGCCGTGCCGAACTGGTTCATGTCGTATCCGCCCAGCATCGTGGACGAATCCGAGTTCTGGCCGCCGGTGTTGGAATACACCTGGGTGTCGAGCATCAGCATCTTCACGTTCGGCCGGTTTTGCAGGATGACCTTGGACACGTTCTGGAACCCGATGTCGCCCAGCGCGCCGTCGCCGCCGATCACCCAGACCTTCGGCAATTCGCGGATTTCCTGGTCGGTCATCAATGCGTCGTCGAGGTGCGTCAGCAGGAACAGTTCGGCTTCGGACATGACGTCTTCGTTGCGTTGGAGCAGCGCGTCGGCCAGGCGTTCGGGCACGACCGACCGGCGGGCATGATTCAAAATCAGCGATTCGCCCAGCAGCCACGAAATCGTCGCGCCGTCCTGGAACAGCGAGTTCATCCACGGATACGGATGCGGATTCGACGGCGGGGTGGAGCCGTACACGGTGTTGCAGCCGGTGCTGGCGCCCATCATCATCACGCTCATGCCGTTGGCGCGCCGGCCGTCAATTGCCTGCAATTCGCGGTGATTGAACGCGTCCTGCCGCATCACGGCCACAATGCCGCCGATAATCTGCTCGTCGGTGATGGGCCCGTGCTTGGCTTCGTAATCGGCGATGCGCTTGGCCGTGTCGTCGTCGTCCTCGCCGCCCAGGCCCATGATGGTGTGGGCGACGGCCTTGCGGAACAAATGGTATTCGGCCTCGTCGCGCTGCTTCAGCGCCTGCAACTTGGCGAGGCCTTCGCTTTCCAGCCGCGACGCCTTGCCGCGCAGGCGATCGGCTTTCTTGTGATACAGCGGCCGCATGTAGGCTTCGGTGACGGAGGCCGCGGCGCGCAGCACGCTCTTCTCGCCGCACCCGGCGCACGCGCCGTCGCCGGACACCAGCGCCTCGTAATTGCGCCGGACCATCAGGTGATTGCGCAGCGCGGCTTCTCGCGAATTGGCGGCGTCGTTGTCGTTGTACAGGCCGAGATATTTCTGGGGCGTATCGGGCAACAGGCGCGAGAAGATCTGCGCCGTGGTCAATTCGGCGTTGAGTTCCTCGGTCTCGGGCGCCATCCGCAAGGCGTCGTGATCGCCGCAGACCTGGACGCATTCGCCGCAACCCTTGCACAGGTCGGATACGAAAATGGAGAACAAGCCGCCGGCGCCGGGTGTCTTGGCCTCGAGGGACCGGAAGATGGCCGGCACGTTCGAGTAGGCCAGCGGGAGCTTGTCGATGATGCCGGTGAACTCGGCCTTGGCCTTGTCGCCTACGGTGGTCAGCGCGTTGACTTCGGCGCGGATGATGTCCTTGAACGGCACATTGGAGCGCGCTTTGACGGATTCGTTCATCTTTACCCGGGCCCGGTCTTCGAGGCCCTTCAGTTCGGCTGCCAGCTTGCTGCGCTCAGCCGGGTCGGTGACGTAATAATGCACGGCAGTTTTGAGCACCATCGCCACGTCCTGCGACGTGTTGGGCAAGGCGGTGTCGGGGCAGGCGGTGATGCATTCCATGCATTGCGTGCAGTTCTCGGCGATGTAAATCGGCGTCTCGCGCCGGGCGACGTATTTGGACTGGGTCGCGCCGGTGCCGGCGCCCATGACGCCGAGCGACGCGAGCGCGCTCGAGGGCTGATGATAACCCAGATGATTGCGGAACTCGGCATCGAATTTGGCCAGCGTCTGGAACGCGTATCGCGGCGTCTGCTGGGCCGGCGTCGGAATGCCCGTGCCACAGACCGTGCCGCAGCCGGCGGTGGGAATCAGCGGGTCATGGCCAATCGGCGCCAACGGCGGATTGCGCATCGAGGACCGGTCGGGCTCGTTGAACTCGCCGTACTTGATTTCCTGCACGCGCGAGAAACCTTCGGTCATGACGGTCATGTTCGACGTGACAACGTCGTCGCCGAACCGCCCGAATTTCTTCTGGTACTGTTTCCGGACGGTTTCGTGGAACGTCTCGTCGGAGATGTTGTTCTGCCGGAGGAAGGGCGAGACGCGGAAGAACGCGCCGAGGAACGAGTTGCCCTGCATGCGGAGCTGGAGCTCGGTCTTGCTGGTCGCCTTCTTGGCGATGTCGAATCCGGGCAGGATGTAAACGTGGATGTCGTTGTCCTTGACGAACCGGCGGTGCTGCGATGGGATGCGCTGCCAGGCCGTTTCCGGGGTGTCGCTGGATTCCCAGACGAGGCAGCCGCCGGGCTTGATGCCTTCGAGCGGGTTGGTGTGCGTGAACGCCTTCGGATCGCAGCAAAGCACGACGTCCACGTGGTTCAGCTCGCAGTTCACCTTGATGACGTCGGGCGCGACGGTCAGGTAATAATTCGTCGGGGCGCCTTTCTTCTCCGAACCGTACTTCGGGTTGGCCATGACGTACAATTTTTCCTTGAGCCGGCCGTCGGCGTCATACTCGGCGTCGCGATGTTTGATGAGGTCGCCGAATTCGCCGACGATTTCGCCGAGGTTTTTGCCGGTGGTGATCATGCCCCAGCCGCCGATGGAGTGGAACCGGACGGCGATGGCGCCTTCGGGCAGCAACGACGGCGTTTCCTTGCTGATGACGGCGTAGGGATGGTCGATGCCGAGGGTGAAATAGGTTTCACCGCCGGAGGCGCTGGCACCGTCCTGACGCCGGGTCTGGCCGATGGCAAATTCGTAGGCGCCGAGGGTGTGTTCGGGCCGGAAATCGCGCGAGCCGATGCCATAGCTGCCGCGGAAGATGCGGGGCGTTTCCTCGGGCGTGAGTCCGGGCAGGGCGCCGCCGAACTTGGCGGCTTCGTTGGCCTTGCCGAGGGCGACGCGGATGTCGCGGGCCAGCGGGTTGTCGCCGGCCATGCCTTCGTCCGTGCGTTCGAGGATGATGACGTGCCTCTTGCCGCGGAGCGCGTTGATGACGGCGGCCTCGGGGAACGGGCGGATGACATTGATGTGAATCGAGCCGACCTTCGCGTTGCGTTTCTCGCGCAGGTAGTCGCAGGCGGCCTCGATGTTGTCGGCGGCGCAACCAAGCGAGACAAACACCGTTTCGGCGTCCTCGCACTTGTACTGATGAATCAGGCCGTAATGACGCCCGGTGAGCCGGCCGAACTCGGCGTAGGCATCTTCAAGGAATTTCAGGATGGGCTCGTTGAAATTGTTGCGGCGGGCGACCACGCCGTTCATGTGATGTTCCTGGTTCTGGACCGGGCCGAGCAGGACGGGGTTTTTCAGGTCCATCATTTCCGGCACGCGGCGGCGCTTCGGGCCGAACAATTCGCGCTGGGCGGGCGTCGGGCATTCGATGACGTCATCGGGCGCGCCGAGAAATTCGCGGAGCAGATCGGCTTCGGGGGCGAGGTAAGTGCGCTCGGAATGGGTGGTGAGCATGCCGTCTTGGATGTTCATGCCCGGGTTGAGCGACAGCTCGTTGACTTTGCGGAGGATGATGGCCTGGTCGGCGGCGTGCTGGGCGTCCTTGCTGACGAGCATGGTCCAGCCGGTGTCCAGGGCGGCGTAGAAATCGTCGTGGCCGCAATGGACGTTGAGGGCGTGCTTGGTGAGGGCGCGGGCGCCGATCTCAAGCACCATGGTGGAAAACTTGCCGGGCGCGTGATAATACTGCTCCATGGCGTAGGCGATGCCCTGGCCGGAGGTAAAATTGACCGTGCGTTTGCCGGCGACGGAGAAGGCCGTGGCGCCGCCCTGCGCGGCATGCTCGCCTTCGGCCTCGACAGCGATTTTCGAGCGGCCCCAGACATCCAATTTGCCCTGGGCATAGGAACTCTGGTAGATCTCGCCGCCTTCAGTGGACGGCGTGATGGGATAGAAAACGCCGCCTTCGGTAATCCGCGTCTCGACATGCTCGGCCACGAGAAAATTGCCGTTGCAGGTGACGCGGACGCCGGGGTATTTGGGCGCCGCCGGACCCGGTTTGGCGGGTTTGGCCCCGGTCGCTTTATCAAAGACAGTCGGTTGACTCATAAATTATTTTCCACTCGTGTTCCGGGCGAAAGGCCCCGCGAATTTAAAATTTAAAACAACAATAACTTAACCCGTTCATCACGCAGACTGCAAACAAAAGTTGTTTCAATGACACCAAGAATGGATTAGGTGGAGGTATGGGGGCAGCGGGAGGCGCGGAGAACTTTCAACGCCCAACCTTCAACATTCAACACCGAATTGCCCTTGCGGTGGACGTTCGAAGCTGGGCGTTGAGAGTTGGATGTTTCGCCAGACAGCTTTCAGCATGGGCCAATCGGGTTTACAGAGGGGCATGACCGATAAGGCAATTGATTCCCGGGTCCGCATCGGCCACGTCCATTTGAAAGTGGCCGACCTTGAGCGCGCGCTGGCGTTTTATCACGGCGTGCTGGGATTCGAGATCACCCAACGGATGGGCCGGCAGGCGGTGTTTCTTTCCGCCGGCGGCTATCACCATCATCTTGGATTGAACACATGGGATAGCGCGGGTGGCAAGCCGCCGCCGCCAGGCAGCACGGGTTTGTATCACGTGGCGATTCTGTATCCGACGCGCGCGTTGCTGGCGGACGCCCTGCGGCGCGTGCTGGCGGGGGGCGTCGAACTGGATGGAGCGGCCGACCACGGGGTGAGCGAGGCGCTGTATCTGCGCGATCCGGACGGCAACGGGGTGGAGTTGTACTGGGACCGGCCGAAGGAGCAATGGCCGCACGACGCCAACGGCGGCCTGGCGATGTCCACACGCCCGCTGGACCTGGACGCGTTGCTCAAGGAGCGCTAGTTCAACCGCGCTTTCAGGTAACGGTTCATGGCGTCGAGAATTTCCGGCACCAGTGTGACCTTGTGGCCGCGCGGCTCGGGGTCGCGCATAAAAATTTCATCATTCCCGAGTTCCGCGAGGCGCTGGCGCAGCACGGTCATCTGGTGCAGGACATCGGGACCTTCGGTGCAGTTGATGGTGAGAAAGAGCGGCACGGTGGCGTGATGCAGGTAATCGAGCGCGCCGGCCTGCCGCCAGGTTTCCAGGCGGTTCGTGCGAGCGCCCCAGACCGCGGCATACCGCGGCAGCATGTGGTCATCGGGCAACAAGTCGAGGTAAGTGAACCGGCCGGACATGATGACGGCGCCTTGCACGGCACTGGTGGTGTCGGTGTTTTCACCGCGGCCCTCGAATTCCTTCAATCCCTCAGTGGTCACAAGCATCAGCGCCATGCCACTGCCGCGGGAGAAGCCGATGGGAGCGATTTTGCCGTTCAAACCCAGCTTGGCGCCTTCGGCGCGGAGGGTCCGGACGGCGGCTTTGATTTTCCAGGCGCAGTCGGGCATGGCGTCGATGCCCTTGTACGGCGGCGGGACCGGGTGATCCGCCATCGCCACAGCGAAGCCCTCGGTGGCCTCGGTGTCGAGAATGGTGTCGCTGCAGATGGAAAGCGACGCGTTACCGAAACGGTTCTGATTGTCGCAGGAAAACTCGATCAGGGCGCCGACCGGATGGGTCGGTTGGGACGGATAAATGATGTCCAGCGCCAGCGGCCGCGTGGCGTCCGAATAAAACCGCACGTCGCGTTTAAGCCGGCAGCCTTCGGGCACGATGAAGATGTGCGCGTCGTCCAGGGTGTACTGCGCGAGAAACTTTTTGGCGCGCACATCGTCGCGGAGTTTTCCCAGGTCGCGGTTGAGGAACGGCACGCGGGCCTTCGGCTGATTGGTGAAATCCAGCGTGACCACCAGGTAACCGTTGGTGTGAAAATTGCGGAGGATGGTGTCATCGCCTTCGGTGCCGATGCGCGGGGCGGCGAGGTTCTTCAGGTAGATGATCACGGGGAGCGGCTGATGATTGGTGGCGCCATCCGGTTCCAGCACGGTGAAGTCAAGGGGGCGTTCGTTCACGAGGCTCTGCCACCGGCCGCGGGTCTGGGCGGAAATCCCGGTTGCGCTGAGCGCCAGGCAAACCGTCAACAACATGAGGGAAAAGGGCGGATTTCGCATGGCGACGGCTATGGGTCATTCACGGGCTGCAACCGTCCGTCGAACGCGTACGCTTCGCCGGCAGCGGTTTTCAATTCGACTTCGTGCCCGCCGCTGCGGACCACGCAGGGATTCCCCAGCTTCGAGCGGATGACAGCCCGCGTCAGCGCGCCGTCTTTCCAGGTCAGGTCCACCTCAAATCCGCCGCGAGCGCAGAGGCCGGCCACCGCGCCGTTGGGCCAGGCCCTGGGCAGTGCCGGCAGCAGGTCGAGGATTCGGGTCTGGGATCTGGGGTCTCGATTCCGGGGAGGAGCGGTTTGCTGGCTTTGCAGGAGCATTTCGGCGATGCCGGCGGTGGCGCCGAAGTTGCCGTCAATCTGAAACGGCCCACACAGGTCGAACAGGTTGGGCAACGTCCGCTTCTGGAGGAGGCCGTTCAACTGACGATAGGCGAAGTCCCCGTCATAGACGCGCGCCCAGAGCGGGACGCGCCAGGCGTAGCTCCAGCCGGTGCTGCCGTCGCCGCGCCATTGGAGCAGCAGCCTGGCGGCGGCAAAGAGATTCGTGTCGGCCGGCGTGATGTCCGCGCCCGGATACAGCGCCCAGAGCGGCGACAGGTGCCGATGATTGTTGTTCGGCTTGTCCACGTCATCGAGCCATTCCTGGAGCTGGCCGTATTTCCCAATTTGATTGGGCGGCAGTTTATCCCGCACGGCGGCCAGTTCCACCGCAAAGGTCTTGTCAGTGCTCAGAATGCCCGCGGCGGCAATCGTGCTGTTCATCAAAGCGCGGATGAGCTGGTTGTCCATGGTCGGCCCATAACACAGCTCGCCTTGCTCGGGCGAGAAGGAAGGCGCGGTGACGAGCCAGTTGGTTTTGGGATCCGGGACCAGGTAATCCACAAAGAACTGCGAGGCCAACTTCAAGACCGGGTACGCGCGCGCGAGGAATTCCTTGTCTCCGGTGAAGAGGTAATGTTCCCAGAGGTGATAGCTCAGCCAGGCGCCGCCGGTGGGCCAGACGCCATCGATGTTGTTGATGGGGGCGGCGCCGCGCCAGAGGTCGGTGTTGTGATGGACGACCCAGCCGCCGGCGCCGTATTGCTCGCGGGCCGCGCGCCCGCCGCTGATGACCAGGTCATCAATCAGGTCGAACAACGGTCCGGTGCATTCGGAAAGGTTGGCGACCTCGGCGGGCCAGTAATTCATCTCGCAATTGATGTTGAGCGTCCATTTGCTTTCCCACGGCGGGTTGAGTTCCTGGTTCCAGAGTCCTTGCAGGTTGGCGGGCTGGCCGCCGGGACGGCTGCTGGCGATGAGCAGGTAGCGGCCGTATTGGAAATACAGGGCGGCGAGCGCCGGGTCGCCTGGCAGGCCGTCGGTTTCGACCCGGGCCAATCGTTCGTCCGTGGGTAAATCGGCGCGATCGGTGCGGCCGAGGTCCAATTGCACCCGCTGAAACAGGTCGCGGTAGTCGGCCAGATGATTGGTCAGGAGATCATCGAAATTCTGCCACCCGATCTTTCTCAAGGTCTGACGACATTGCCAGTAGGGGTCCGCGGTGATGTCCTGAAAATTTTTGAAACTGGTGGCAGCCACCAGACAGAGCGTGACCGAGTCGGCATTGCTCACGGTGATGCGGTTGTCCTGCGAAGTGGTCTGGCCGCCGGTCACGGCCACGCGTGCCAGCGATGCAAATCGCAGCCCGTTGGTCTGGACCTGTCCGGTCAGGAACAGCACGTACGGGCCGGCGGCTTTGGTCTCAGAGTCTTTATGCGGGCTGTCCAGCTTGAGGGTGAAGCTGATGTGTCCGGGCTGGTCGGCGCTGAACCGCAGAAAGATGGCGTCGTCAGGCCGGCTGGCAAAGGCCTCGCGCCGGTAGGTCACACCCTCGGATTGGTACGTCACCCGGACGATGGCGGAGTCAAGATCCAACTCGCGCCGGTAGTCGGTGAGGTTGGTGAGGCCGGTGAAGTTGAAGTGGAGGTCGCCAAAAGGTTGATACGCCTTCTGGCGCACGGGGTCGCTGAGGAAGTTCGTCCGGGTGACACCCTCGGCCTCCTTGATTTTTCCGGCGAACAGCAGTTGCCGGATTTCCGCCAGGTGGTCGCGGGCGCCGGCGCGGACGTAGTCGTGCGGCTGGCCGGTCCAGAGGGTATCCTCGTTGAACTGGATGCGTTCCTCCGGGACGCCGCCGAAGATCATGGCGCCCAGCCGGCCGTTGCCGATGGGCAGGGCTTCGTTCCAGGATTTCGCCGGTTGGGCATACCACAAGAGATTGGTCGAGGCGGCTGCCGCCGGCAGGGGGCTGGCCGGTCCCATCAGAAATCCGGCAGCCGTCAGGCTGGCGCAGAGCAAAAACCGTGTATTCACGGGACCAGTATTGTTTCGGCGCGTTTGGGTTACAAGGCTAAGTACGCCAAGCGGCGCGGGGGGGGGCGGCTCAAATTTATTCGAATAGTCCTTGCCTTTCGGGCCGGGAAATGCGATGCTACGCTCCGTCTGAGAGCTGGCTTGAGGCTTGCGAGGCATGGTGAATCTTCAAGTGAACGACCGTTCAGTGATGATTTGAAATCCGATAACCGGGAACAGTCTGGTCAAAGCAAAGTTTAGTCGAGGACAGTAGAACATCACATGAGCAGTAAATTGTTTGTTGGGAATCTTTCCTTCAACACCACGGAAAACGCCCTGCAGGACGCTTTTGCGGCGCACGGCACGGTTGTGGAAGCCAACCTGATGATGGACCGCGTGAGCGGCCGTCCGCGGGGTTTCGGCTTCGTCACCATGAGCACGCCCGAAGAGGCGCAGAAGGCCATTGCCGCCATGCACGGCGCGCAACTGGACGGTCGCGCCCTGACGGTCAACATCGCCCGTCCGCGCGAAGAGCGTCCGGCCGGCGGCGGTGGCCGCGGTCCGCGTCGCGAATTTCGCGGCGGCGGTCGGGACCGTTACTAAGCCAAGCTCAATTGAGTTTTCCCCGCGGGGTTCGGATTAAACCGGACCCCGCTTTTTGTTGCGGGGCGGGTTTCGTGCCTCGGACTTCGGGTCGGACAGGCCTTGGCGGAGCAGGGCCCGCCGAGAATCGATTCACTCCAGACCCGTGACATCTGCGTCGAAGGTCGTCAGAGCCTTGCCGCTTTCAACCTTGATCTGCGACCGCAGGAATTTGATTTCCTTGGCGTGATAGATTCTCATTCCGGCTTTTGCGGAAATGGTGACGTTTGACAGCAAGACACCGGTGACGGGAGCCTCCGGCAGGCCGCGGATGGTGCCGGCGGTCGGGCAATTCGTCGCGGTCACATTACGGATGGTGAGGTTCCGGTTGAACGGGGTCCGATCCGTGACCGGCTCGGCTTGTTCGGTCGCGGGGTCCTTGGGGGCGGTCCGTTCCGGGTACCAGTCGATGATGTAGATGGGATTTTTTACCGCCGTCATCCGGAGATCTTCGTAGGTGCAATTCTGCAACAAACCGCCGTTGCCGCGCAGCGTTTTGATGCGGATGCCCGCGTCGGTCTGGTCGAAGACACAATGGCTGACCAGCACGTCCTCGATCCCGCCGGTGGTGCCGGAACCGATGGAACAGCCATGCCCGTGCAGGAATTGGCAGTTCGTGATTCTGAAATTTTTGTTTCCGGGCTGGCGGGACGTGCTGGGCTTGATGGCAATGTTGTCGTCGCCGCCGTCAATCAGGCAGTCGGCGATCAGAAAATTCCAGCCGGACGGATCAATGCCATCGGTATTGGGCGCATCCGCCGGGGACTTGATGGTGATGCCCCGGATGGTCACGTCGGTGCAATTCTGCGGTACGAGGTGGAACATGGGCGAGTTGCAGAGCGTAACCCCCTGCACCCGCACCCGGGTGCAGTTCGACAGCTTGATCAGGTACGGCCGGTGGGTCATGGCTTTGTTGGCCCGGAAGGCGTTCCACCAGGCCTCGCCCTGGCCGTCAATCGTGCCTTCCCCGCTGATTTCCAGGTCGTGGGCGTTGTTGGCGGTGATGCTGTCCTGATAGCGCTCGCGCGTGACCGGATAAGTTGTCAGGTCGTCGCTGATGGCGATGGTGGCGCCTTTGACCAGGTGCAGGTTCAGGCTGTTGGTCAGCCTAAATGGTCCGGTTAGAAATTTTCCTGGTGGTACCAGCACCGTTCCCCCGCCCGCCGCGGCAGCGGCATCAATCGCCTTTTGCAGGGCGGCGGTGTTCAGGGTTTTGCCGTCGCCGACGGCGCCGTAATGGGTGATGTTGAACGTGGTCTGGGGGATGACCGGCAGCGGCGGGTCTTGTGCCGGAGAGCCGCCGGCGCAGATTGCCATGGCGCCCGCCAGGAGGGCTGTGAAACGGTTTCGAGCCGCAAAAGGAATCAGATTCATGGATGAAAGCATTGACGCTCGCCGCCGATGCCAGGTTTCAACCCGGGGCAGAATCGGCGGCTAAAGCCGCGAAACAAACGGGCTGCCCTTGATATAGAACCGCAGGTGCCGGCGGGCCCAGCGGCCGGCATAATCCACCCCCACGCGCGGGCCTTTGACGATTTCCAGCGGCGCGGTCCGGGGCGGCGCGGCGATGAAGAAATCCTCGCTCAGGAGGTCGTGGGCGTTGAGGCGCCGGTCAATGTGCAGCGCCCGGCAGAGCAGGCCGGGGCCGCACGTCCGTCCGGCGACGTTCTTAACCGGTTGGACGGCGCGCAGCAGCACGGCGGACGCGTGCCCTTCGGGCTCAGTCACCACGTTCATGCAATGGTGCAGGCCGTAGATGAAATAGACATAGGCATGGCCTGGAGGTCCGAACATGACCTTGGTCCGCTCGGTCAATCCCCGGGCGGAATGCGCCGCGAGATCATGGGGGCCGAGATACGCCTCCACTTCGACAATGCGGCCGATGCGCTCCACGCCATCGGACCGGTGGACCAGCCATTGGCCGAGCAGTTCCTTCGCGACCAGGACCGTATCCCGCTGGTAGAACGAACGGGGCAGCTTGCGCATGGGGCAAGTATAGCAGAAAACGAAAAAAATCTCGCCGGGCCGGTTCCGAGAAGCCAAACTGTCGGAAAATCGCGTCATCACAAATCATTGCGACCATGCCAAAGCCCATCCAGCCGGAGCAGACCTTGGAACAACTGCGCGCGCTGCCAAGTATTGATGCCGATTTCGGCACACCGGAAGGCGCGATTCTATGCCTGGAGGATGCTTATCGCCGCCGAAACGTCGATGCGGTCTGCGTCTGCAAGGATTTTCGGTTGGAGGCCATCCTGAAGCTGCTGAAGACCGATCCAAACCTGGTGCGGGACGCCGAGGTCAGAAAAAAAACCACCATCGAGCTGGAACGGAATTTCCGGAAGGAACTGACCGGGTCCTGGCCGGACCTGAAGGGCGTGGAGAGCTTTTTCGTGGACCGTCAGTCCTACATCAGCGGGGTGGTGGCGGTGACAGAAATCCAGCGTTGGCCCGACGGGGCATTCACCAAGCGCAACCTGCTGGTGGCCAACACCGCCGCGGGCTGGCATGTGCTTAACGAAATCTCGGACGAAGAGCTCGAAGGGTGAGGACGGACCAGCGGGTCCGCCGGGTTGCGATTTTTATTGATTCGTGACGCTTTGACGGACAGTTACCATGCTGATTCACGATGCAAAACCGGATTTTTGCCTGAAGCTGGGGACGCTTTTTTTGGGAATGTTTCTCCTCGCCGGCTGTGCATGGGACGAAGGCTATGAGGGCTCAGATGGTTCAAGGGGTTCCTTAAGCCAGGCGATGAAGGCATCCGCCAGCGGCAGCGCGGAGCCGTTGCACGTGTCCAGTTCCTCCGATTCACACGCCAGCGCGAGCGCTGACACCGAAGCGAGCGTCGCGGCGACCGCCAGCTCAGGCAGCGGCGGTGTAAAGTCCGAAGAAAACCCCCGCAGGGATTTCAGATTTACGTCTCTGCTGGACGTGGAGTATTCGGCTCCGTTCAACGGCGAATTCCAAAACATTACCCGGTTTACCATCGCGCCACTCTGCCTGGAGAACGACCGGTACTGCCTCGGGCCTTTTCTAAGCGTTGACGCAATGGGTCTGAAACCGGGCACACTGCCGGACAACGCCATCGAGAACGCGACCATGCTCGAGGCCGGAATGCTCGGCCGCTATTATCTCAACCACACCCATAATTTTATTAGCCCGTATTTCTCGGGCAGCCTGTCCGCGCAACTGCTGGGTTGGGATTACCGGAATCCGGTTTATACCTCGGACGGACATAAAATTACTTCAGACAGCCTGACTGGCATGGGGGTTTATGCCGGCTTTGGCGTTACCTTCTACCGCAGCAGTCACGTTACGCTGTTTGGCGAGGCCGGCGTTGGCGGAACGATTTTCAATCAAGTCACCACCGAAGGCTTCAATAACGATACCTTCCACGATTTCGGATATGTCTCGGTCAAGGCCGGGCTCAGCGTCAAGTTCTGAAGCGTATCATTGCGGCGGTACGGGGCTTCGGTTTCACGGCCGCCAGCCACGCTTCATTCCGCCGACCGTCTCCGGCGGTTCCAATCTCTGACCATTCCCCGGATCATTTGGCAGACCGGGCGGCATGACCGTTTGTCGGTTTTCTCCTGTCCGCCGCCTGCATTTGACAGATTCAATTTCTGATTTGTCGGGGGATGTCGCGCAGAGCCGGAGTGCGCCTACGAAATTGCAGGAGGAGATGGTAACCTGTTGACGGGGAGAGACAAGCCTGCGGGACCGGCCGATGAGCCGGCCATCCCTGTTGTATCGTTGCAGTCTCAGGCTGCGCCCATGAGGGTTCAGGGTCGCCAATCGGCGGCCGATGGCCGCGGATAAAAATGCTTGCAATCGGGCGGCCCCCGATGTAGAAGACCCTAGCGGGTATCACATTATTGTATTTAAGGAATTCTAATTATGAAGCAGAAATACGCGCTGCTTCTGATTGGGATGACTTTTGCGGGACTGTTCTCAATCAGAGCCCAAACTTTTGTAGGGACAAACGCTCCCGGGCAAGGAACTAACTACACCTTCACCATTGTCGCCGGCACCACCAACCTCTCGCTGGCGGTGTCAAACAGCGCCGCCACTTTTTCCTATCTGCTGTTGAGTGCCGGAGGTGTACCCACAGATACCAGCTTTAACTTCGTTTCCCGCCTGAACGGGCTCACGAATCAGATCAATCTCGAACTGCCGGAATGCGTCACCGGCGGCTACGGTTTGCGGGTTTCGACGCCGGCATCCTCTGCCACCGACGGCTTTGCCGTGCTCTTGACGACCAACCGACCCGACATGCGGTCGGCGGCTTATCCGGTGTCCAAACCGCTGGAATTCTCGACGACCGGCTCGCTGACCAACAGCGGTGCCGGCGCGTGGAATTATTTCCAGGTGGACGTGCCGTCGAACCTGCTGACCGGCTGGCGCATCGTCCTGAGTTCCACCAACGCGATGACGCCGGGGCTCTACATCCGGCGGGGGCAGTTGCCGAGCGCGGGCGCTTACGACAAAGCCGTGGCGGCGGGCCAGCCGATTGACACCATCATTTTCACCAGCGCCGAGGCCACGAATGGGACTTATTTCATCGGGGTGTATCAGGCGGCCGGGGCCGCCAGCTCGGCCAACTACGAGTTGAGCGCCGAGCTGGCGTCGATCACCACCCTCACCTGGGATCCCGGGGTCACCGATGCCGGCACGCAGGTTTACACCAACCAGAGCCAGACAGGCGGGGATTATTATTTTGCCATTACGACCCAGAACACGGCCGACCAGGTCTGGCGGACGGTGCTGAACGTCTTAAGCAATCAGGCTGGCCTGTACCTGAGTTATGGCAGCCTGCCGTCCACGGTGTCGTACAACTACGCTTCTACGCGCGTCGGTTCGAATGGATTCGTGCTGGCGCAGGGGCCGCAGTTTGCGGCCGGCCAGAACTGGTATTTCCTCGTGCATGCCACGCCGGGCGCGCAATGGACACTGCTCACCGGCGAAGCGTATGTCCAGCCCTTGCCGCCGCTGGCGGCTGATGGCAGCAGCGGGGCGACGGCGGCGATCGGGGCCGAGGGGATGCATTTCTTCAAGACCACCATCACCACCAACACGCTGGCGTGGCGGCTGTGGCTGAACGGCCTGTCGAATCAGCTTTATGTGAGGCAGGCAGCCGCGCCCGCTCCTTACAGCACCTCGACTTACGACCTGACCCAGCCCGGTCAGATGCTGGTGGTGCCGACGTATCTGAACGTCGGCAGCCAGTATTTTGTCGGCGTGGCGGGCAACCCCGGCCTGGCATTCACGCTGGATTCGCGGCAGCAGGCCGTGACCAATCTGGATTTTGGCGCGACAACGAACTTCGCGGTGGCGGGTTACGGTTACACGACCTTCCTGGTCCAGGTGCCGATTCAGCAAATTGCCTGGCAGATCAATGTCACGCCGTCTTCCGGCAATGCCAACGTGGCCGTGCGCCAGAACAATGTGCCAAATGAATTTGTCAACGACGCTTTTTCCGAGCCGCCGGCCGGCGTGGGCGCCAGTGTGACCCTGGTGCCATCAACGCTGGCCAACGGTTCCTTTTATGTGACTGTCTATGGCACGGCGCCCTACACGGTGACGCTGACCAACGGCCAACCCATCATCACGGACGTGGACTACGTGTTCAATATTACGAACGACGCGCCGAGCCGGGTGGGGTGGCGGTTTTATCGCGTCCCGAACACAGCGGAACAGCTCGGCACCCTCGGCTGGGAGCTGGATTTGTCGAACCAGGTCACCGGCACGATGATCGCTCTCCGTCGCAACGCGGTTCCGGGTCAATGGAATTACCGGAACAACCCCTATGATAATCCCGCCTATTCCACCTTGGGCTACATGGACCTTTCCGGCACGCTGGGATTTCTGCAGCAACCAAATCATCAGGCGGACATCTGGTACATCGGCGTTTATTCGCCGACGTCGGCGCTGGGGAATTTCGTTTTGACCGGCAGCCAATTGACGGGACCGCCGGTCGCCTTCGACGGTCTCGGGAATTCCATGAGCGTTACCAACCAGCCGGCCGGCAAGCTTCAGTATTTCAGCTTTACCGTGCCGGCGAACGCGGTCGGCTGGGATTTGCGCATTACGAACACGACCAGCGGCCAACCCGCCTTCGCGGTTTGCCGGGACCAATTGCCATACGATCTGGGCACGCACACGCCGTCAGGCTATGGCTGGGCTCCGGGCAATGCGACCACTTGGCCGAGTGGCTACCAATGGGGAGCCGGCTACGACTGGACCGGGTATTACTATGACAACAATGGGGCAATCCGCTACGGCCAGGTGCTCGAGATGGGCATGGGCAATCCGCTGGAACCGGGTACTTACTACGTCGGCATGTTGAACTACAACAGCACTATGCCGATGAGCTACACCCTGGTGAGCCGGGGCATCGGGACGAACATGTCCATTCCGATTACGCCGCTCGCCTTCACAAACGGGGTGGTCAGCAACCCAGGGCTGGCAGGCCGGGAGGCGGCGTATTATTCGGTCTTAGTGCCCAGCAATTTGCCCAGTTGGCGTGTGGAACTGAGCACCAACGCGGGCGAAACCATGCTGATGGTACAGAAAGATTACCTGCCCAGCGTGGCGGCCGGTGGAAGTCCCGCCTACAGCATCGCGGGCGGTCACAAGATGCAGAAGGCGGGGAACGAACAGTATCTGATGATGCCGCCCAGCGGACAGTCAAACATCGTGGCGGGGACGTATTATCTGGCGGTGGCGAGCGAGGGGATAAATCCGAGCTCATACCACAGTGAGTTGGGCATCAACTCCAGTTCGTACACGCTGACGAGCTACGGAACGCTGGGGGTGACGAACATCGGCACGGTGGACAACTCTGGGCTGACCGACATCCTGGTAACCAACAGCAGCGAGGCGGGCCAGTTCAGCGCCTTCCAATTCACGGTGCCGACGAACACGCTGGGCGTCGAGGTGTTCCTGGAGAATCGGGTCGGCAATCCGTACCTGCTGTTGCGGGCGGACTGTCAGTTGTCGAGCGGTTACGACGGTTACGGCGTGGATGGCGGTCAGTCATTCACCTGGTACAACCAGAATGTGATCAACATCATCAATCCGGTGGCGACGAATTACGTGCTTATGGTGCAGGCGATTGCGTCGGGTGGTGATGCGAGCTATCGGCTTCGCGTGCACGCGTTGGGTCCGCAACCGGTGACCTTTGACGGCGGCAGCTCCACCATTGCCAACCAGGCGTCGGGCACGTGGCAGTTCTTCAGCATTACCGTGCCGACCAACGCCTTTGGCTGGGACATCCGGATCACCAACGCCACCAGCGGTCAGCCGGCGCTGGCGGTCTGCCGCGATATTGCTCCATACGATCTGGGCACGCATACCGGCCAGGGCTATAGCTGGGTTCCGTACACTTCAACCACTTGGCCGAGCGGCAATCAATGGGCCGCAGGCTATGACTGGACCGGTTACTACTATGACAACAACGGCACAAACCGTTCCCAACAGATTCTGGAGATGGGCATGGGCAATCCGCTGCAGCCGGGCAATTACATTGTGGGGGTGATCAACTCCGGCGGCAGCGCGCCGATGAGTTACACGCTGTTGAGCCGGGGCATCGGGACGAACATGACCATTCCGATCACGCCGCTGGCCTTCACTAACGGCGTGGTCAGCAACCCGGGTCTGCCGGGTCGCGAGGCGGCGTATTACTCGGTCGTGGTGGCGAGCAACCTGCCCAGTTGGCGTGTGGAACTGAGCACCAACGCGGGCGAAACCTTGCTCATGGTACAGAAAGATTACCTGCCCAGCGTGGCGGCCGGCGGCAGTCCGGCCTACAGCGTCGCGGGCGGTCACAAGATGCAGAAGGCGGGGAACGAACAGTACCTGATGATGCCGCCCAGCGGGCAGTCGAACATCGTGGCGGGGACGTATTATCTCGCAGTGGCGAGCGAGGGGATGAATCCAAACCGTTCCTATGGCGATCTGGGCACCAATTCCAGTTCGTACACGCTGACGAGCTACGGGACGCTGGGGGTGACGAACATCGGCACGGTGGACAATACCGGGCTCACGGACATCCTCGTGACCAACAGCAGCGAAGCAGGCCAACTCAGCGCCTTCCAATTCACGGTGCCGCCGAACACGCTCAGCCTCCAGATCACGCTGGAAAATGTTGTGGGCAATCCCTACCTGCTGTTGCGCGCCGACAGCAAGTTGTCGAGCGGTTGGGACACTTATGGCGTGGAGGGCGGACAGACGTATACCTGGTACAACTCGACTTTGATCAACGTCGCCAATCCGGCGGTGACCAATTACACGCTCATGGTGCAGGCGATTGCGTCGGGTGGTGATGCGAGCTATCGGCTTCGCGTGCACGCGTTGGGCCCGCAACCGGTGACCTTTGACGGCGGCAGCTACACGATTACCAACCAGGCGTCGGGCACGTGGCAGTTCTTCAGCATTACCGTGCCGAGCAATGCCTTCGGCTGGGACGTCCGAATCACCAACGCCACCAGCGGTCAGCCGGCTCTGGCGGTCTGCCGGGATCTCACCCCGACGGATCTGGGCACCCACACGGCGCTGGGCTATGGCTGGAGCCCGTGGGTTTCAACCGCTTGGCCAAGCGGCAATCAATGGGGCGCGGGCTCCGACTGGACCGGGTACTACTATGACAACAACGGCACAAACCGTTCCCAACAGATTCTGGAGATGGGCATGGGCAATCCGCTGCAACCGGGCAATTACATTGTGGGGGTGATCAACTCCGGCGGCAGCGCGCCGATGAGTTACACGCTGTTGAGCCGGGGCATCGGGACAAACATGACGATCCCAATTGCGCCATTGACCTTCTCGAACGGCATGGTTAGCAACCCGGGTCTGCCCGGGCGCGAAGCGGCGTACTACTCCATCGTGGTCCCGAGCAATCTGCCCACGTGGCAACTGGAATTGAGCAACAGTGTCGGTGAAACGCTGCTCATGGTGCAAAAGGACTACCTGCCCAGCGTGGCGGCCGGTAGCAGCCCGGCGTACAGTGTCGCGGGCGGTCGCAAGATGCAGAAGGCCGGGTTCGAAGAGTACACGCTGCTCCCGCCAGCCGGCCAGTCCAACATCGTCGCCGGCACGTATTACCTGGCCGTGGCGAGCGAGGGGATAAACCCGAGCTCATACTACGGCAAGCTGGGAACGAATCTCAGTTCTTTCGTCCTGCGCAGCTATGGCGTGGAAGGCGTGACCAACTTCGGGTCGGTGGGGGTCGTGGATCTTTTGTCCACCAACACGCTGCGCGGCGGACAGAACGCCTTCTACTCATTCACCATCCCCAATGGGGTGCTGGCGGTTGAGGTCCGCCTCGATAACATCACGGGCGGTCCCTACCTGACGCTGATGACCGGTAGCAACCTGCCTGCGCCCTATTACAATTACGGCTACGACGGCGGCGTGAGCTACTCCTGGTATTCACCGACGTTGATCACGCTACCCAACCCGACCGCAACCAACTACTCCCTGACGGTGCAGGCGTCGTCGTACCAGGGCGGCACGTATCTTGACGCCATCTTCACCGTGCACGTCCGTCAAATGCCGACGCCGGCGCTGGTATTCGATGCCAGCCTGAACAGTGGCGGGATGTCGAACGTGGCCACCGGCACGTTGCTCAACGGCCAGAGCGTGTATTATCAGGTCACCGTTCCCGCAACGCTGAACGGCCAGCCTGTCATCGGCTGGAAACTGGATGTGGCGCAGACGACCGGTACGCCGAGCCTCCGGGTGCGGCCAGGATTGCCGCCGGATGACTACAACACCTATAACGGCACATCGCCGTTCAACACGGGCGAGGCCATCATCGTACCCCCCTACCTCACGCCGGGAGTCTGGTATGTCGAGGTGAAAGGATCGGGGATCACGAGCTACACGCTCACGAGCAGCGCCTTGCAGTTGGAACGGCCGGCCTGGACCATGCCGTCCACGATCGCTACGCAGTTCGGCGACTCAGGCGTGGATACCAACGGCATTCCACTGCCCGGTGACCAGGGCATTGACCTCGCGCAGGGAGCATTTGATTACTATGCCATCATCGTTCCGACAAACAACACCGGGGTGCTCCGCACGCGGCTGGACGCCATCAGCGGGAACCCGAACCTCTACATCCGGGCGGGCGCCGCTCCGACGTTGAGCCATTACCTTTATGGCCGGTATGGCAGCACGCTTTACGACCGGACGCTCAACGCCAGCGGCGGCAGCGAATATGGCAACTGGGTGCCGCTGAACGGACGGTTCGAAGCTGCCCTCACTAATGGCGTCTGGTATCTGGCGGTCCAGGCTGGCGGCAGTTCGAATGTCCGCTATCGCCTCCGCCTCGACACCGGAAACATCCAGCTCCTGTCCCTCAACAGCGGGAGTTATAGCAGCCAGTCCCTGGTAGCCGGCGACTATCGCTACTACGCCGTCGAGCTTCCCACCAACTCGCCGGTGAACTGGAACATTACCTACAGCGTCCAGCTCGGGAGTGTCGTTGTCTATGTCCGCGACCGCGTGCCGCCCGGTCAGGCCACCACCAAGACCGATTATCGGGATTGGAGTTCGAGCTACGATTCCAAGAATCACGGTCCGTATCCCTCGTTCAGTTCGCCAGGTTCATACACCCTCAAGTGTCCCCCGCTGCGGCCGGGCAACACGTATTACCTCGGGTGCCGCGCCGTAAACGATTCCATCTTCTCACTCAGCTGCACCACCAACGGCGGTTACATTGATTACACCAACGTGATTCCCTTCTACCACGGCTATACCAGCACCACGATTCCGGCGTATGGCCTGATCAAATACCGGATTGATGTGCCGGGTGATGCCGTTCGCTGGATTCACGCCTCGACCAACGCGAGCAGTGTCTGGCTGTACCTTGACCAGGGCAGCGCGCCGACCATGACGGCCGCGGACCATTGGTATTCGGTTAATACGGTCAACAGCGTGTTGAATGTCTATCTGCGGACTCCGGGCAACTGGCCGTGGCAGCCGGGTTACTCCTATTTCCTGGCGGTCACCAATGCCTCGGCCTCGCCGCAATCGTTCACTTTCGTGCTAAACGGCGAAGGGCCCGGGTCGGGTCCGTTCGGCTTCGCCAGTATAACGCTATTGAGCTACGGCCCCATCCAGTTGAGCATGCAGGTGGTTCCCGGTCTGACGTACCAGTTGCAGACCTCCAGCAACCTTTGGGATTGGACGCCGATGACCACCTTCACGCCGGCGACAAACCTGTACAATTATATCGATTGGACCTCGCCGCTGTGGCCGGCCCGCTTTTATCGCCTGCAGGAACAATAACCCGTTCTGGCTCCGCCAGGCGATGGCCGTTTGACAGATTCAATTTCTGGTTTACCGATGGGATGTCCCGCAGAGCGGGATCGCGATTATGAAAAATGCAGGAACAGATTTTGATTTATTGGCGGCGACAGACGGACCCGCGGGGTTGAACGACCCACCCGTCGCCGTGGCGGCGCCGGGGTCGGACGCGTCCCTGCTGGACGCCTATTCCGACGCGGTGGTCAATGCGGCGGAGGCCGTCAGCCCGTCGGTGGTGAAAATTGACGTGCGCAAGAACCGCGGTCGCAACGGTCGCGACCGCGGCGGGAGCGGTTCGGGATTTATCATCACGCCGGATGGCTTTGCCCTGACCAACAGCCACGTCGTTCACGGCGCGGACCGGATTGAGGTGACACTGGCCGACGGCCGGCGGCCGGAGGCGCGCGTCATCGGCACGGACCCGGACACGGACCTGGCGGTCATCCGGATTTACGCGCCGGACCTCAAGCCGGCACGGCTGGGGGATTCGAACCGGTTGCGCGTGGGCCAACTGGCCATCGCCATCGGCAATCCCTACGGCTTTCAATACACGGTGACGGCGGGCGTGGTGAGCGCGCTGGGCCGTTCATTTCGCGCCGATTCCGGCCGGCTGATGGACAGCATCATCCAGACGGACGCGGCGCTGAACCCGGGCAATTCGGGCGGGCCGCTGGTGAATTCCCGCGGCGAGGTCATCGGGGTGAACACGGCGGTGATCCTGCCGGCGCAGGGGCTGTGTTTTGCCATCGCCATCAACACGGCCAAGTACATTGCTGGCTGGCTGATCAAAGACGGAGTCATCCGGCGCAGTTACATCGGCGTGGGCGGCCAGACGGTGCCAATTCATCGGCGGTTGATCCGGTATTACCATTTGCCGCACGAGACCGGGATGCTGGTAATTCATGTGGAACCGGATAGTCCGGCGGCGCGCGCGGGTGTGCGCGCGGGCGACCTGATTGTGGAATACGCCGGAAAGGCGATCGCCGGCATTGACGACCTGCACAAGCTCCTCACCGGAGCACGGGTCGGCGTCCATTCGCCACTCACGGTGATCCGGCGCACCGAGAAATTGCAGTTGGAGGTCGTGCCGGAGGAATCCGGCGCGCGGCTGATGTTGAATTGAACCACCAGGGGACATTGGTAAACCTGCCTTTCGCAGGCGGCTTGTCTGTCCGGGCTGAATTTGTCAAAGTTTTTTCATGAATGGCCGAATTTGTTCCGTTGCGCAGGTTCTCGCGGCAACCTTTGCTTACGGGTTCATTAGCCTTAGCCCGTCGAATGCGCAGGAGGCGACAGGTTCGGGCGCCACGATCCCGACTGCCGTTCCCCGCAACGGCCTGCAAACCGCGCAGGATTTTGCCCTCCGTGCCAGGGGAGAATATGACCGCGGAGATTTTGACCGTGCCTTTGCTGATTACAGCCAGGCCATCGAGCTTGACCCCAAAACTGTGGGGCCGTGGTATGACCGGGGCATGATCAAGCAACGGAAACACGATCTGGACGGCGCTATCAGCGACTACAACCAGGCGTTGGCGATCAATCCGAACCTGGCGGATGCTTATTTCAATCGGGGTTCGATCAAGCTGGCGAAACAGGATCTGGACGGAGCGCTGGCGGATTTGAATCACGGGCTGGGACTCCGTACCAACGCCAATGCTTACGTAGCGCGAGCAACCCTCCGGCAGGCCAAAGGGGACGTCAATGGCGCACTGGACGATTACAACCAGGCATTGATAGCCAATGCGACACTGCCGGCCGCCTGGTTGAACCGCGGGGTCATTAAAATGTCCAGGAATGATCCGGACGGCGCTCTGACCGATTTCAATCGCGCCATCGAGTTAAATCCGAAGCTTGCCGCGGCATACGCAGCGCGGGCGCAACTTCGGGAAACCAGGGGGGACGCAGACGGTGCCTTGACGGATTATCGCCGGGCGGCGGAAATCGATCCCAAACTGGTCTCCGCCTTCAACACCCAGGGCCGGATGCGGATGAACAGCTTCGAATCGGGCGGCCTGCTGACCGGCGCATTGGACGGGGCCATCGCTGATTTCGACCATGTGCTGGCATTGGAGCCGACGAATGCCCTGGCGCTCACCAGCCGGGCCTTTGCGCGAGGAACGCGCGGGGAATGGAACGGTGCCCTGGACGATTGCAACCGGGCCATCGAACTCGACCCGAACCTCACAATGGCTTATTACGTCCGCGGGCTGGTGCGCTACCGCACGCGCGATTGGACTGCTTCAGTTGGCGACCTGGATCGGGCGCTAAAGGGAGATTCCCGGAATCTCGATGCGTGGACCTGCCGGGCCTATGATCACATGCGGCTCCATGATTATGCCGCCGCGATTGAAGATTGCTCCCGCCTGATCGAACTCGAACCGCAGAATGCCGATGCCTACAATTTGCGTTCCTGCGCCGAGGTCTTCCTTGACAATCTGGACGGCGCAAAGGCCGATTACAAAAAGGCGCATGAACTCAACCCGGCGCAATATCCGGAGCGAGACAAAGCCAATACCACCCGGTAGGAACGGAATTATTCAAACTTGCCAAAGACGGAGAGCCCACGGTCGGGAGGCGCTCCGCCATCATCGCCTGAACCTTTAGCCGGCCGAAGAAACGGTTGCGGCCTGTCTGATTTCCCGCGTACTTTCCCAGCCCAGCAGGGCGCGTTTGCGGACCCGGCCCCAGCGATACTCACCCACGACGCCGGTTTCACGGATGACGCGATGGCAGGGGATGAGCCAGGCAAGGGGGTTTTGCCCCACGGCGGCTCCAACGGCCCGGGCGGCGGCGGGCTGACCCAATGCGTTCGCGAGGCGGCCGTAGGTGGTCAGTTGCCCGGGGGGAACTTGCAGCAGTGCGCGCCAGACCCGCACCTGAAACGCCGTGCCTTTGACGAACGCGCGCAGCGGCGGTTGTGGACGGCGGCCGACCGGCAGCGCAAACATCCGCCCGACGATTTCGGCCGCCGCCGCATCATTTCGTCGCCAATGCGCCTGCGGCCAGTCGGTCCGGAGACCTGACCAGGCGGTGTTTTCGCTCCCGGTCTCGACAAAGGACAAGTGGCAAATGCCTCGGGGCCCGGCGGCAACCAGACAGATCCCAAAGGGGCTTTCGGCGAAGCCGGCATTGATGGTCCAAGCCGCGCCACCAGATTTCATCTCGCCCGGTGAAGCGCTTTCGAGGCACACGCACAAGTCGTGCAGCCGGCCCGGTCCGGACAAGCCGGCCTCCAGGGCCGTATCCAGAACGCTGTTGCCTTCGCGGAGCAATTGCTTCACGTGGGCGAGGGTGAGGCATTGCAGAAAGTCTTTCGGGGTCACGCCCGCCCATCGCGAGAAGAGGCGGTGAAAGTGGAATCGGGTCAGGCCCGCTTCCGCCGCCAGTTCGGCGAGGTCGGGCTGTCCGGGGTGGTGCTCGTCCAGGTAACGAATCACCCGGGCGATGCGTTCGTAATCATTCATAACGCCAATTTGCCATGGCCGGGCCGGCCGGCTACCCGTTTCTTGCGGCGATGGCGAATGCGGCCACGATGCAATTCCAAGACATGCGTGATGCATGCCGGCATTTCCCCGGCGTGATGCGTAACGAAAATGAGGCTGGTGCCCGTTTGCCGGACCACGCTGTCCGCGGCGTCGAGAAGTGAGCGGCGATGAGTGGCGTCGAGGCCTTGGCCGGGTTCGTCCAGGATCAACAACCTGGGTTTCTTGACCACAGCCCGCGCCAGCAGGACCAGGCGCTGATCGCCCAGGGACAGTTCCCCGAAGGATTGTTCCGCCTGGTCGGCGAGGCCCAGACGGCGCAGCCAGCCGCAGGCGGCGGCGCGTTGACGGGCGGTGGCAGGTTCGTAGAGGCCGACGGAGTTGAAGAATCCGGAGCAGACGACGTCACGGCAGGACCAGCCGGCGGGATAATGCAGATGCAATTCCGGCGAGAGCCAGCCGATTCGCCGGCGCAGGTGCCACAGTGTCTGGGTGGTTTCCGGTCGAACGCCGAACAGCCGGAGGTCAAGCGCGTACGCCTGCGGGTTGTCGCCTTGAATCAGGCCCAGCAAGGTCGTCTTGCCGGAACCGTTCGGTCCGACCAACGCCCAATTCTCGCCCCGGCGCATTGTCCAGGTGACATCGTCGAGGATGCGCCGGTTTCCGAGTTGGACGGTGGCGTGGCTGAGTTCGATCAACGGCGCGGCGTGCTTTTTCCCGGTTGGGTTTTTCGAGGACGCGGACGAGGAGGAGAAAGATAAAGAAGCCGCCAGTTTCCGGGCAAGGGGGTGGTTCAAAATGGCGCGTTTGGTTCCCTGGGCGACCACGCGTCGGCCATGGACGAGCAGCAGGTGAGTGGTGCGGGACGGCAGTTCGTCGGGCCGGTTGGTGAGGAGCAGCACAGGCATACCGTTGCGCATCAACCGGTTCACCACCGCTTTCAAACGGAGGCGCGTTGCCCGGTCAAGCCCGCCAAACGGGTCATCCAGAATCAGGAGCCGGGGCGACCGGAGCAGAGTGTGCACGAGGAGCACCTTGCGGAGTTCGCCATTGGACAAGGCGGCCAATTGGCGCCGGAGAAGGGGTTGGACGCCCAGCCAGCGACTGAAGCGCCGGCGGTTTTCCCGGAACCGGCGCGGATCACCTTGCGGCCCGCCAACTTCGAACGGGTTGCGTTCCTCGACGCTGGGCTGGGAGAGAAACCGGGCGACGGTCCGCCGGCCTTCTCCGAGCCCGCTGTGCCAGCGGGACTGATAGAACGAGCACTCGGAGGCCGCCAACTCACGCTGCGTCTGCGGCGAGAGGAGGGCGATGGACGTCTGCGGGACTGCGTCCGGCAATGGCGCGCCAGCATCACCTTCGAAGTGATAATGGATTTCCCCTTGCAGCAACGGCCATTTGTCACAGAGCGCGAGAGCCAGCAATGACTTGCCCGAGCCGTTGGGGCCAAGCACAGCCCATTGCTCACCGTGCCGCCAGACCCAGTGCGTATGCGGAAAGGCGACCCGCTCGTTCCATCGGACGGCCACATTATCGAGAACGAGGAGGGCGTTAGCGGTTTTTGCCGCAGTCGGTTTGGTCATATCCGGCGATCAATTTAGCGTCAGGCCGGACGTGAAACAACGTTGCGGGCATCGGCAGGGCAAATCACGCCCAGCAAGCGCCAAAATCCGGTGAGACGCCCGGTAGCTGGGGCCGGATGCTGTTATTGAAGAAAAAGTCCGTTTCCGGCATTTCCAATGTCAACGTCTGCGTCAACGAGTTCCGCCCCGGCGGCGTCCGCTCCCGGCACGCCGCCGCTGGTTTTGCCGGCGGATTTGCCACCGGGCAACGCCATGTCGCTGCTCGGAGTGGATTATTACCGGCTGAAGACGGCGGACGGTGGCGATCTGTATCTCACGCGTTTCGGCCTGCCCTTCTGGAAGAATCTATTGCCGAAGAACTGGTATGCCCGGGAGTGGTTTGAGGCCAAACGCGAACGCTTGGAAGGGACCAGCATGGTTTACAAAGTGCCTACCCGCCCGGTGGAGGGCAAGGTGCTGCATCTGGTCGTCAAATGGTCGCGCGTGGGCGAGGTGGTGCCGTTCGACACCCTCACGGTCAACAAGTTCATCCACGCGGAATTCAACAGTCCCTTTGAGGAATTCTCACTGCTCATGGAATTGCGCCGGGGCGAGGTGGGCCCGCCAGCTATTCGGGTCCGCACGCAACGCCCACTGGCTATCTACGTGCCCAGCAACAGGTTGCAACTCTGGCAGACAGGCCGATCCGAGGACAAGATCCGCGCCAAGGTGACGCGGCATCCCGGGGTCGAGATTGACATATTACGGCAGTACGTGGTGTTGTTCGGCTGGATCAAAGGGATGGACGCGGTGGAGACGGCGGAGCAATTCGGGTTTGAAGGCGGGGCGCAGGCGGAATTTCTGGCGCGCATCACCAGCCTGGTCACGCATGAGCTGTGGCAGAAGGGCTACCGGGTGGTGGACATGAAACCGGCGCACATCATTTTGCGCCCGCAGGCGCCCCGGTCGCTCCTACGCGACCACAACGACCAGTTTGCATACGCGCTGGTGGACTATGAGTTGCTGGAGCGCACGCCCGAGCATGAGCAGGCCGTGCGCAGCACCAACCGCCAGTTGTATCTCAAGCACATGGCCCACCGGTTCGACACCGACACCGCCAAGCCGCTGCCGGCGCATCTGCGCGCCACGAATGTCCTGGGGGTGGATTACATCTTCGGCCGGGCCGAGAGCACGGGCGGATTGCTTTGGGTGGCGGGCAAGGATCCGGATTTGTTCAATTATTTCCTGCCGGAACGCTGGCGGCGCACGCCGAAAAGGAAGCTGTCCTCCCGCAACCAGATTTTCTACACGCGCACCAAGGACAACATCAACCTGGTGTGGAAAGTATCGCGCATGGGGGACTCGCCCTGGTTGAACCATCCCGAGGCGCATCAAAAGGCGGCGCAGAATTACGGCTTCAACAGTCCCTTCGAGGAATTTGCCTTCGCCCTGGACATGAGCCGCAAAGGGGTGCGGACGGTCTATCCGCGCGCCATTTACATGACCGGCCGGCCGCGCGGATCCGCCCGGACGGTTTCCGACGAGCGCCGCTACGCCGCCCTGGCGGAATACCATACACCCGATGGCGAACCGGTCGTCCGCAAGGATTACGACTACATCACCATCTGGGGGTTTTGGAACGGACCGGATGCCTGGCTGGCGGTACAGGACGGCAAATTCTACCAGGCCTTCAACGCCAAACATGCCTTCACGCACAGGTTGATTTCCGAGGCGACGCTATCGGAACTATTGCAACTGGTGACCCGCCGGCTGGAGCGGTGCGGGTTCGAGGACCTGAACTTCAAGCCCGATCACCTGCTGATTTCCTTCGATTCGGAAAAGCGCCTGGTGCTGGATACGATGGGCAAGCCCGAGTTGCGGCTCTGCAATTTTGAGCTCATCCGGCGCCGGCCATGAATCGTGCGGCCCTCGGGGTTTTATTTGGTCCGACCGCACCAGGTGCAGACATAGATGCCGCGCGAATCGAGCACGAAAGTGGACTTCACCGAAGGCGAACTGCAACAAGCGCACGTGGCCCGATAAACACCCAGGATGGGGGGCAGACAGATGATTTCGCGGTCACAGAAGGCGCAGACGATCCGATCCTCCTTGATCAGGAAATCCACATTGTCCTTCGAGGAGCATTTGCAGGCCAGATTGGCCAGACTGCCGCGTGACGAGCCGGTCACGTTGCTGCCAGCAAATTCCCGGGGCAATTGATTTGCCTGTTGGATGGCGACATTTTCAGCCATAAGCTTCACAAATCCTACAACTATTCGCTTCGCCCGCTCTGTCGCAACCATTGCCTGCAAGTCCAAAATCGAACCTGGACAGACAGCGCTACAACGATTTTCACAATGGTCCGCCCGATGGCGGCACTCCATTTTGATCGCCTCCAAGAACTACGTCCCTTCCGATCTTTCCGGTTCCTTCTTCTTGGGGAACGGCTGCAGTTTAGTCAGGCCAATAACCTTTGTCAATAATTCATTGCAAATGTGAATAACTTCTGGAAACGGTGAATAACTCGGGAATCGGTGAATGAGTTGGTTGAGACGGGATAGGTTTGTGAATTATTCCATTTTTGGTGAACAACCGCCGGTCAGTTGTCGGTAATTACCCCCCCAATGTGAATACTAAAACATTGTAAGAAATTGAACCGCCAACGATAACGAGAGTGTGAAAAAGCAGAGTTCCTAGTCATGAGCTATACCCGCTTGAACCGGTTATAAATGCGCTGAAACCAGCGATTCACGACAAGGGAACCACTGCAATCCGAAATGAACGCGGTGATGCACAACCAGAGGGACGAAGTGACTGGCGCCGATGCAGTCGAACCCGGAGCATTCACTCTGCCCCTGTTCCAGCGAGAACCACCAGCCGGCGACCTCGGGGGTCTATCCGAGGCCGAGTTGCGGGCATCCTGCTGTGGCGAACTTTTGCGGCCTTTCTGGCTGGAGGATGGTCGGCGCGGCGCGGTGTGCCGGAAATGCGGTCAGAAATACACCGACAATACCCAGATGCAATACGGAGGGTCGCCGTGGATCGGAGTGGATTTGGATGGGACGCTGGCCCGGGACCTGGGCAGCGGGCGTGGAGACGAAATTGGCAGTCCCATCGAACCCATGCTGGCGCGGGTGAAACGATGGATTGCCGAAGGCCGCACAGTAAAAATTTTCACGGCCCGCGCTTCCTCTCCCCGCCAAGTGGCGGCTGTCAAAGCCTGGCTGGCCAGTGTCGGGCTGCCGGATTTGGAAGTAACCAATGTCAAGGACCAGCGAATGATCGAATTGTGGGACGATCGCTGCGTGCAGGTGACCACCAACCTGGGAGAACCCATCGGTGCCAAATTGAAACTCCGGAGACATCGGCAGCCGACCCGGTTGGCCCAGCCGGGTGAATCGGCGGGCTTCTTCGGACGCCTGCGAGTCCTACTGATGACCTTGTAACCATGCCTGTGCAATTAAAATCATTTTCCAGCGCAGGAATCCGGTGGCAACGCCGGATTCAGACGGGGCCCCGCAGTCAATCAGAATCCATCGGAATCAAAAACCCAAACCACAGAACTCGGAACAGTCAGGCAACCCAGGAACGCCAGCCGTAAATTATGCGAATCCCGATCAACATCATCAGTCCGTTGATTCTCTTTTGGAGCATGATTTACGTGCTGGCGCTCCTTTCAATTTACACCGCCGGCCTCGTGGCGCGGTGTTCCGGCGCCCAAAGAATCCGCAACCAACTTTATTGCCCTCCAACCTCCAACCCCATGGGACAACAATGAAACGCTTCAATAACCTAATAAAAACCCCGGTGAAAGCAGCGCTCGTTCTAGGCTTCGTTTTCGCAATGACGGTCGTTCCATTCGTCGCGCGCGGGCAGATTGTTTCCAACACCTTGGCGAACCTGGCTACCGGTCTCACATTGAGTATCGATGACAAGGTCTTCAGCGGCTTCACCTATCAGGCCACCGGTTTGACAGGCTTTAATGCCAGTCAAATCCTGGTTACCGCGTTTCAAAGTGGCGGAGTTGATTACCTGTCGTGGTCCGGAAACATGGGCTTGACGTCGAGTGGCATAGCGACGGGCGATCTTCTGCTGCACTACATCGTCACGGCAAATCCCGGGTCGATCAGCATGATTGACCAATCTTACATTCCCGATGTTTCGGGGGGCTTGCTGGCGATAGACGAAACCGCGGCCCTCGGAGCTTTTGGCGGGACCGTCGTCGGATATAGCCATCTCGAAATCGGGGACATCACCGATCCGCCCGGGGAACCGGTGCAGGGAGACAATCTCAATATAAGTCCGGCCCAATCGGTTTTGTATGTAACCAAAGACATCAGCTTTGGTGTGCTATCGGCAAACGGGGGTACGGTCAGCATTTCTCAAGTCGAGCAGTCGTTCCACCAGGTTCCCGAGCCGGGAACGACGGCGCTGGCGTTGATGGGAGGCCTCGTTTTGGCCGGATGGACGGTCCGGAGACGTCAATCCACACCTTGAAAAGCCGATGAACCCGACCCAGTCGTAAAGTATGCGCGTGCCAATTCAAAGCCTCAGCCCGCTGGCAATCTTCTGGTGCGCCATTTACGTGCTGGCGCTTTTTTCGATTTATGCCGCCGGAGTTTTAGCCTCGAACTCGGAAGCAAAGCAGTCCCCCGCAAAATCAATCAGAAGCGACCTTCAGTTCGGATCCTGAGACAAACCCGAACCTGATTAACCACTGAAATCATGAAAACGACAAAATCGCCGGCAAACGAAAGGGGAACGGTCAAGTCTTTTGCCGCGTCGCTGACCGGCCGGGTGCGGTTGGCCCAGGCCACGCTGGCGGCGATTTTATTTGCCATCTCAGTGGTGTCCAGCCCGGCCGACCTGTACACGATCTCAGCCCGGGACACATCGCTGCAAATCGACACGGCGGGCGGTCTTTCGCAGTGGCTGGTTGACGGGGTGAACCAATTGAACGAACAGTCCTTTTTCTACAGTATAGGCTCCGGTGCGGCAGCTTCGATTTATACCATTGGCCTCGCTTCCGCGCCGACCCTGACCACCAATATTTCCAAGACCATTATCTCCCTGAGCACGAGTTATTCCGATTCGACGATCAGCGTCGGAACGCTCTTTTCATTGCAGAGCCAGCCGGTGGGTTCCGGCAAGGCCACCTTGGCCTCAACCCTGACGATCAATAATCTCTCGGCAACCGCCCAAGTTTTCCATTTCTATCAGTACTCCGACTTTGATCTGGGCGGCGTCAGCGGAGGCCAAAACATTCAGTTTTCCAGCAACGGCTCCGGACAACCCTACCAGGTGGTGCAGACGGACGCGTTCGGAAGAAGTTTGACGGGGCTGATCACGGGAGTGACCGGCGGCACGTCGGCCCAGACCGAAGTTCAGGCGGGCTATTATGACGGAACCCGGTTTGGTCTTGGCGGCGGGGGAGCCGTGACTCTGAACAACACTTTCACGGCGGGTCCAGGCGACGTGGTTTATGCCTACGAATGGGATGCGACCCTGGCCCCGGGAAGTTCACTCACCATCAGCGAAACGCAATCCGTGGTGGTGCCGGAACCTTCCTCCCTGGCGCTGGGAATGTCCGGAGTGCTGGCCTTGGCGTGGTTCCGCCGGCGCCAGCGGGGCGGCTAGCTGAAACGCTAAACCCGTTATGTGATGAAATGATTTCAATTTTATAACGAAAAACGACAAGGAGCAAAAAAACAAGGTGTGTGTATGAGCATCAATAAATTAGTTCTTATTTCCCGGAAGCGCGTTGCCGCCCTCGGTGCATGGCTGGTTGTGTCCTCCCTGCTCGTTGGGTCGGTTTACGCCTCCCCTACAACTGTCACTCTGACCGACAACGGCTCCACGGCAACCATTGATTTGGGCAGTAGTGCCGGGATGAACAGTTGGACGGTGAACGGCCAAAATCAGTTAAACCAGCAATGGTTCTGGTACCGGACCGATGGCGGGCTGGCACAACCGATCAACTCGATCGGCGGGCTTTCGTATCAAGTGATTGGCAATAATGTGCTGGATGCCATTTATCAGAACAGCCAACTGAGCGTTGAGATCATGTACACGCTCACCGGCGGCGGCGTCAATTCCGGTTCGGCCGATATCACCGAACAGATCATGGCCGTTAATCTGTCCGGCAGTGCCTTCGACTTGAACTTTTACCAATACTCCAATTTCAATCTCCTGGGGGCAGCCAACGACAATGTACAGATTTTCGGCAGTTTGGGGAACTACAATTATGTCCGCCAGTGGAATGGCGCGACCGCCATTCAGGAGGCTGTGACGGCGCCGAGCGCGTTTTACGCCGAGGCCGCGCTGGTCAATCAGACGCTGAATGAATTCGCCACCACTTCGGGGCTGACCCTGAATGGCAATTTGACGTCGGGTCCGGGCAATGCGACTTGGGCGCTGCAATGGACTCAGACGCTGGCGGCCAATGGCGGCGAGTTTGATCTCACCAAGGACAAGAGCTTGTCCATTTCCGTGGTTCCCGAGCCGACCACGACGGCCTTGGCCGTGCTCGGCGGCCTAAGCCTTGCGGCGTGGACCATGCGTCGTCGTACCTCGGCCTAATCGGCCAGCCAACCCGGAACACCCAGCAACCATGCGTGTGCTAACACAGACACCATCGGGTGAGGGTCGTATTTTCCCGCGAGCGGTCCAAGGCTCGGGCATTTTAGTTGTTCCCTGCGTGTAAGCACCCCCGCAAAGCAGTCAGAAGCAACCCTCAAAACAAGGAAGAAAACCAAAGGACAACCGACCAGACCGACGGCCAGACACACGGGTGAAAGCCACACCAAAAGACGTAACGGGTAAAGCCAACGCCGTCGATCCGGTGATGTTCCGCCGAATCCTCCAACGGCTCACGTTGCGGTAAAGCTGCACCGCATGAAAATTAGAGCTGCTGGTTTTATAAATAAGAGATTCGGCCTGCCGGCCGGCCGCGCAAGGCGGCGGCGTGAGGTCGCGGACTTCCCGGCTTGGGGCGTCGGTCTCGCGTCGCCGGGAGTCAGCCCCAAGATAAAATTCATAAGGACAAGACAATGAAGCGAATACACTCAAAGCGGGCAGTCATGCTGGCAAGTTTGGCGGGGCTATTGCTAGCCCCCAGCCTGTTTGCCTACGTTGGACTGGATGGAACCCTTAATTTTACCGCTCCGACTTACCAGAACGGCGACGGTGGTGAATTCAATGCGGCGACCACCGGACTCGGCAGTTTCCCCACGTTCTGTATCGAAGCGCAGGAATATATCGGGCAGCCCCCCAGCGGACCATATACCTACACCATCAACACCGGGGCTGTTTCCGGCGGCGTGGGCACCGATACGGTTGACGCGAACACGGGTTTGCCGATGGATAACATCTCCATCGGAACGGCCTGGCTTTACAGCCAATTCCGGGCTGGCACACTGACCCTGGACACCGGCGCAGGCAGTTACTTTGACGCCAACCGCCTGGCAAATGCCGGCGCGCTTCAGAACGCCATATGGTACCTTGAAGATGAAGGGGGGCAGAACAACGGTTACGTCACTCTGGCGGAAAGCGCCTTAGGCCTGAGTGAGGCCCAAATCAAGGCGGACTCGAATGGGGCTTATGGAGTTGTGGCCCTCAACCTGTTCGACGCGAGCGGCAATCTGGCTCAGGATCAATTGGCACTCGTTTTAGTTCCCCCCGTGGTTGTTCCTGAGCCGTCAACCTGGCTGCTCAGCGCCTTTGGTCTCAGTGCCTTGGGATTGGTGCTGCGGCGCAGGTAGTCCCGTGATATAATCGGGTGGGTCGCAGGTCGGCTGAATCAAGCCCGAGTGCGGCCGATTTGACGGTTCGGCAACGTTTGTGCGAATTGGCGGTTCAAGACTTTGCGTCGGACAGCACGCACAGTACGTTCTGCTGGAACTGTTTAAGGCTATGGACCGCAGTCTTCAGTTTAAGGTGTTTGGCATGCTTATGGCGAGCTGTGTCTGTATCGGCAGGCTGCACGCTGGCGGCAGCGGACTGAACACGATCGTGGTCGTCAACCAAGCCAGTTCGAACTCCTGTGAATTAGGCAATTACTTCTGCCAGCAGCGCCAGGTGCCTCCCCAGAACGTGTTGTCTATCAATTGGCCGGGCGGCAATACCCTTTGGACCAGCAACGATTTTCAAACCAACCTGGTGGTGCCTTTGCTGAACATGCTGGCGGCCCGGCAGTTGACCAACCAGATAGATTACGTTGTCCTGTCAATGGATATCCCGTTCCAAATCAGCATCGGTTCCACCTTCAACAGCACGACCGCGGCCTTGTTTTACGGTTCGCGTTTGGGCAACGGGAGCGATCCGCTGGGAATAACCAACAGCTATGCCGCCAGTGAGGCGGTGTTTCGCCAGACCCTCCCGGTTGGCGCACCCGGCTATTCCTTCCTCGCCACCATGATCACGGGTGATTCGCTGGCCCGGGCCGAACAGCTGGTGGATCATGGCGTCGCGGGCGACGGAATGTTCCCCCAACAACCGGTGGTTCTAGCTAAAAGCTCGGATCCATATCGTAATGTGCGGTATGCATACTTCGACAACGCCATCTTCAACGTGAATATTCTGGGAGCGTCCACCATGGTGCGTACCGCCAGCGACTGGGTGGCGTGGCCAAGCGGTTGCCTGGGATATCAAACGGGTCTGGCGCAATTCAGCGTTCCGCAGGGCATCTTCACAACCGGCACCGTCGCCGACAGCTTGACTTCCTTCGGCGGGATCATTTTCGGGGGCAACAGCCAGACCAATTTGCTGGCCTTCATCAATGGCGGAGCGGCCGGCAGTTACGGCACCGTGGCCGAACCGTCCAATGATACCCAGAAGTTTCCCAATCCTCAGGTCTATTTTTATCAGGCCCGCGGCTTCAGTTTGGCTGAAAGCTATTATCAAAGCGTCAATGCGCCGTATCTAGGGCTGATGGTTGCCGAGCCGCTGGCGGCACCCTTCGCTCAATCCGGTTCCGGACAATGGGACACCAACCTCCCCAATGCCGTATTGCGCGGCGCCACCAACCTGTCCGTGAATTTCCGCCCCAGATATGGAAACCACCCCGTCCAGCAAGTCGATCTTTTCGTGGACGGCGTGTATTTCAGGACGCTGACAAACCTGATCCCATGTCCTGGCAACCGGTTGACCGTCACTCTCAACGGCTATCCCATCACCTACACCGTACCTGCCAATTCGACTCTGGGCACGATAGCCGCCGGGCTGGCGTCGCTGATTAATGCCGTGACCAACGACACCCTCGTAAAGGCTCTGGTTCACGGTGACCGCATCGAGTTGCAGTGCATCGCCACCAACCCGCTGGCCGTGCCCTTCTACGTTGCGGACAGTACGCCAGCCAGCACCCCCGGTCTTGCCTACGGCGTCAGTTACCTGCCCGATTCGTTTCCACCGCAGATGACACCCGGGCATCCGGACAAGAGCGGCGCCTTTACAATGGAAGTGGAAATCCCCAGCACCCTGCCATACGTCATTCTGGCCGCCACCAACTTTCTGGACTGGCAGCCAATCTTCACAAATAGCACGCCCGGCCTGCTGCACTTCACCGATTATGATTCCACGAACTATCCCCGGCGTTTTTATCGAATGACCTGGCCGGTGCCGGATCAGCCTCCCCGGCTGTCGGCGCCGAAAATTCTCGCCCCCGGGACATTCCAGGTGCATGTGGATGGCACGCCGGGACAGCCTTGGGCAGTGCAAATTTCCACCAACCTGCTTTCGTGGGTTTCCGTTTTCACCAATCAACTGGGCGGGGCGATGGATTTCGTGGATGCCTACGCCACGAATTCACGCCGGTTTTACCGGGCGGGGTTGTCGACGGCGGCCCCTCCCGGCTTCGCCGTGCTGAACCTGGCCACGGATCTCACACTGGTTGAAGTCAGCAACGCAACACGACCTTACACGGTTGGCGTTTCCACCAACCCGGGCCAGTGGACGTCGTTGGTGACCAATTTCGCTCTTGGTCAAATCCTGACCACGGCCGGCAGCGCTACGGGAACTGGCAACCAGCTTTCAACCTATTTAAACGCCGGCCAGCCTTCATTTCTGGCCTCCCAGGCGTATGGCCTGCAAGGGTACACGGTGGTCAGCAATACACCTTCCAGCAGCGCCTGGATCCGATTTACCTTCACCAAGACCAATGGTCAAAGCGTCGTGGTCGCGGTCACCAACCGGTCTGGCACCAATGCGCCGGGGCTGGTCTGCCAATTGTTCGCCGCGATCAACACGAATGCCAGCCTCCAGGGAAGCGACGGTGTTCTGGCCGACGATTTCGTGTTAACTCCTGGTCCGGCCAGCGCCGTCACATTCAACCTGTACGCCCGGAGCCCAGGGTACCAAGCCGCCGCCCTCCAGGTGCTTCCCCAAGTGTACGGTGTGGTCATGTCAACTCCCCAAGGACCCCTCAGACAAAACCTGTCCGACCTCGAGCCCCGCAACCATCTCTACGTCTCGGCCGGCGCATCCAGTTTGGCCCTGGACTGTCCGCTGGACACCACGCTTCTGGCGGACGGCTATCACGATTTAACCGCGGTGGCCTACGAAGGCAGTGACATGCGGACGCAAACCAGGGTTACCGTGCCGGTCCAGGTCCAAAACAGTGCCTTGAGCGCGACGCTGACGTTTCTCGATCTGACCAATCCGGCCACGGTGGCCGGCACCTACCATGTTCAAGTCGCCGCCAACACCAATGCGGTAAAGCTGATCACTCTGTACAGCACCGGCGGCGCGCTGGGTGCCGTTACCAATCAGTCCATCGCGATTTTCCCGGTGGCGGGAACGAATCTGTGGGCGGGTCGGCATCCTTTTTATGCCGTGGTCAGGACTGCCAGCGGGCTCGAGTACCGCACCCAAGCCCAAACGGTCCAGTTGGTGCACTAACTGGCCGAAACGCACCGGCGCGCCGGCGATTGCCCGGGGGGGCCTGGCGGCATGAAACTCGGTTGATTTCACTTGGTTCACGCGTTTTGAGCCGAGCGATGTTCAGGAAGCGCGATCGAGGAGGATAAGCCAGCGTCTGTTTCTCGACCGGTTCAAAGCGCTGCGGTTCCGATTTGACAGCGGCGGGTTCGTTCGGGAAATATACTGCGGCCTCGGTTTGGCCGGGTGGTTTCATGGCCGGCCGGCGCCGTGGACATTCGGGTTTGACGGGGAGCAGGATTGCGCCCGGGCAGCTCAGAGGTTGAGCCGGCCTGATGATTTGAAGAATTGAGGTGCCAGAGTAGCTCAGAGGTAGAGCAGGGGACTCATAAGCCCTTGGTCGGGGGTTCAATTCCCTCCTCTGGCACCAGCCTGCGCTTTTGGCTGCGCTCCGGGTTGCGGCTCGGCCGGCCGGCGCCCGAATGGCGAAGTGCCGTTTCAAATGTCCTGCATCCCGGCCCCGGCCATATTATATTTGCTTGTCAAACACTGCTTGACCTTTCGGCAGCCAGGCGATTAAATACGGCGCGTTAGGCAATATTCATGCTTGCGCAATTCAAAAGCCTGTTTTCCAACGATATTGGAATAGACTTGGGTACTGCCAATTCCCTCGTTTACGTGCGGGACCGCGGAATCGTCCTGCGCGAACCTTCAGTGGTCGCCATTCAGGCGGGTACGACGAACGTGCTGGCGGTCGGAGATGAAGCCAAACGCATGCTGGGCCGCACGCCCGGCAACATTGTGGCCATCCGGCCCATGAAGGACGGCGTGATCGCCGACTTCGAAATTACCGAAGCCATGCTCCGGCACTTCATCCAGAAGGTCCATCATCGGAAACTGATTGCGCCACGAGTAGTGGTCGCCGTCCCTTCGGGCATCACCGAAGTGGAAAAACGGGCCGTCAAGGATTCCGCCACCCACGCCGGCGCGCGTGAAGTGTATTTGATTGAGCAACCGATGGCCTCAGCCATCGGTGTCGGACTGCCGGTGCATGAGCCGGCGGGCAACATGATCGTGGACATCGGCGGGGGGACGTGCGAAATCGCCATTATCTCCCTCGCCGGCATCGTCTTCAGCCGCAGCCTGCGGGTGGGCGGGGACGAATTTGACGAAACGATCACTGCGCACATGAAACGCGCCTATAACATGATGATAGGTGAACGTACTGCGGAAGAAATCAAGATCCGCATCGGCTCCGCCTTTCCGTTGGAACAGGAATTGACCATGGATGTCAAGGGCCGTGACCTGGGGTCCGGCCTGCCCAAAACCTTAACCATCCGTTCCGAGGAAATTCGCGAAGCGTTGCAGGAACCGCTCTCGAGCATTTTGGAATCCGTCCGTCTCACGCTGGAACGCTGCCCGCCGGAACTCGCCGCCGATCTGGTGGATCGCGGCCTGGTCATGGCCGGCGGCGGCTCGCTGTTGCGCGGCATTGACCGGCTCGTGGCGGAGGAAACCGGCCTGCCGGTCCACTTGGCGGACGACCCCATGAGTGCGGTCGCCGAGGGCACCGGCCGCGTCTTGCAGGAAATCGAATTCCTCAAGCGGGTCGCCACCAACGCCAAATATTGATTTCCCGCCTGGCGGGGCCAAAGCCGCCCAGCACAGGTTCGCACGTTCGCCTGCCCATTCCGGCCCGGAGGCCGGGACGGTTGCAGGATGTTTAGAAAGAAACATTACGTCGCGCTTGGCGCGGTAACGCTGCTGGCAGTGCTGATACTCAGCCTGCCGCCGCGGGCCGCCGCGCGTTTCAAGCTGGCCATGGGGAGTTGGTTCTTGCCGCTTTTCGGACTGGCCAACACCGCCCAGCAGCTCCCGGCCGACCTTGCCGACAGCGTCCTGCCTCGACGCGAACTGCTGCACCAGATTGACTGGCTGCGCCGCACGAATGAGCTATTGCAGGTGCAGGCTTTGCAGGGGGCCGCCATCCTGCGGGAAAACGACCAGCTCCACCTGTTGCTGGGCTGGCAGCGGCAGGCTCCCTGGAAACTCCGGCTCGCCAACGTCGTCCTGCGCGATCCCGCCAACTGGTGGCGCACGGTGCAAATTGACCTGGGCAGCCGGGATGGCCTGCGCGAAAACCTGCCCGTGGTCACCGCCGACGGCCTGGTAGGCCGGGTCGCCGCAGTCGGCGTCACCCGCTCGCAGGTGGTATTGATTGGCGACCCCAATTGCCGCGTCTCCGCGGTGGTGGACAACCCGGCCCGCGACACCGGCATCATTGGCATGGGAGGGCCGATTGAAACCACCCTCGTCGATTTGACCTACCTTTCAGGCAGCGCCAATCTGAAGCCCGGCCAGGGCGTTTTCACCAGCGGTCTCGGTGGCGTTTTTCCCCGCGGCATTCCCATCGGCCAGGTGGTCGATGCCCGGCCGGTGGAATTCGGGTTGTATACCCAGGCGCGGGTGAAGCTGGGCGTCAACCTCGGTGCGCTCGAGCAGGTCTGGGTGCTGTTTCCATGAATGTGTTTCAAACCATCCTCATCCTGGCGGTCGCCTTCCTGGTGGTCTTTGGCGAAGCGACGTTTTCGTTCCTGCGCCACTGGCTGGGCGCCCAGGTGGACCTGCTGCCGGCGCTGATGGTCTATGCGGCGCTGAACACCGAGATTGTGACCGTCTCGCTGCTGGCCGTGCTGGGCGGTTTGTGGTTTGACGCGCTGTCGGCCAACCCCCTGGGCATCAGCATCCTGCCGCTCTATGCTGTCGGCTTCCTGATTTGTTATCGGCGCGACATGATTCTGCGGGAGCTTTCGTTTGCCCGGCTGGTGCTCGGCGCCATGGCCAGCGCCGTCGTGCCCGTGTTGTCCCTATTGCTGTTGCTCACGGCGGGCAAACAGCCGCTGCTGGGCTGGGGTTCGCTGTGGCAATGGTTCGTGATGACCGGCGGCGGTGCGGCGGCCACGCCCCTGTTGTTTGCGCTGTTTGGCTGGTGCCACCGCGCGTTCGGTTATCAGCCGCTGGCTGAAACCAGTTTCCGTCCCGACCGGGAAATCCGACGGGGCCGTTTGTAACCGATGCTCATTTTCGACGAACTGAAGAAGAACGATCCGCAACTGCGCTTCCTGGCGATGGTGCTGGCGGGCGGCCTGCTGTTGCTGCTGGCCGGGCTGTGGTGGGTCCAGGTAGTGATGGCGAGCAAATACGAAAGCCACCTGGAAACCCAATCCTACCGCACCGTCCGCATCCCCGCTGCGCGCGGGAAAATTCTCGACCGCAACGGCCGGGTGCTGGCTCAAAACCGCCCCCGCTACAGCCTCAGCCTTTATCTGGATGACTTGCGTCTGCCCTTTTACCTTGCCTACAGCAATGCCCTGAAGTCGGCGCGCGCCGAACAGCGGCGGCAGATCGCGGACCGGGAAAAGCGGCTGGATCGTTCCTTGACCAAGGCCGAACTGAGGCAGTTCGCATTGGCCCCCGATCAATTGAAACAGTTGCACGACCAATCGCGTTTCCAAGTGGCCGACCGCATGGTCAAGGCCGTCGGCCAGTGGCTGGGCCAGCCGCTATCGCTAAACGAAACCCAGTTCAACCGGCACTATGAAACGCGCCTGGCGCTGCCGTATCCCCTGGTCTCCGACTTGAATGAAGCCCAGATCGCGCGGTTCGAAGAGCAATATCCGGGCGGCCTCGGGGTGGAACTGGATTTGCAGCCGGCCCGCAGTTATCCCTACGGCACCACCGCGGCGCATCTGCTGGGCTATGTGCTGCGCGACGACAGCTCGAAGGAGGGCGAAGACGCCTACTTCAACTACTATCTGCCGGATTATCGCGGGCAGGTCGGCGTGGAAGCCGGTTTCGACGCCGAATTGCGCGGGCGGGCGGGCGCGGCTGCGGTGCTCGTCAACAACCTCGGGTACCGCCAGACGGAAAACGTGTGGAGTCCGCCGGAACCGGGCCATGACGTGGTTTTGACGATCGATCTTGATATTCAGCAGGCGGCCGAAAATGCGCTGGCGGCGCATCAGGGTCCCAACGCGCGCGCGGCCGTCATCGTGATGGACGTGCACACTGGCGACGTGCTGGCCTTGGTCTCCTCGCCGGAGATCAACCCGGATTACTCGGCCAACGATCCGGCGCGCTTGGCGGACCCCAAACTGCGCCCGCAGATCAACCGGGCCACGTATGAAAATTACATGCCCGGTTCAATTTTCAAACCCATCGTCGCGCTCGCCGCGCTGGAAAACGGACTGAATCCGGATGAGATTTATCAGGTGCAACCGGATCCGGCTGAGCCATGGCACGGTTGTATTTATGTCGGCGCGCGAAAAATCAAGGATACCGTGCCGCCGGGTTCCTACAATCTCAAGCGCGCCATCGTGCAATCCAGCAACGCCTATTTCATTTTCAACGGTTTGCGCACCGGCATCGAAAAAATCGTCCGGCTGGGCGAAAAGTTCCATCTGGGACAACGCATGAACCTGCCCACGCGGCAGGAATCGCCGGGCATCTTCCCCACGGAAAAACGCATCCGCTCCGACTGGCGGGACGGCGATTCGGCGAACATCTTTTTTGGCCAGGGCGAAGTTGCCGTAACCCCCATGCAGGTCGCGGTCGTCTATTCGGCCATTGCCAACGGCGGCAAGGTGTTGTGGCCGCGCTTGGTCGAGCGCATCGAACCACAGGATCCGACGACCGGGGAATTGCCGACCATTTTTCCCTCGGGAGTCGTGCGGGATACGCTGGGTTTGCGCCCGCGCAGCTACAAAATTCTTTACGAGGCGATGCTGGCGGAAACCGAGGACCCGGAAGGCACCGGCCACGCCGCCCCGGTGCCCGGGTTGCGCGTCTGCGGCAAGACCGGCACGGCGCAGGTCAAGGATGAGCACGGCCAGTTGACCCGCTGGAATTACTGGTTCGCCTCGTTTGCACCCTATGAAAACCCGCGCTACGTCGTCGTGGTCATGGTGGAGTCGGAAAATCGCGGCTCGGGTGGAATCGTTTGTGCACCGATTGCCCACGACATTTACGAGGCGATTGTGAAGAGCGAAAGGGCCGATGTGCCCGCCCTGGCGGAACAGCGGCGCGGTGTGACGGCGAACTGACATGATCACCAACCCCCTCAACGAACCGCAAGTGAAGGTCGACCGGCTGCAACTGGTCGCGCTGGGGATCCTGATGATCCTTGGGACGCTGTTCGTTTATAGCGCCACCATGGCGAATGCTTCGGAGACGCTCAAGCCATGGTACAGCCAGACGTGGTTCCATCAGATCATCTGGTACCTCCTCGGGCTCAGCGCGGGAGCGGCCCTCTGCCTCGTGGAATATCATGCCCTGGCGCGCTGGTCGTTCGTCGTGTACTGGGCGACGATCTTTTGCCTGGTGGCGGTTCTGATACCGCATGTGGGGTCCATGCGTTTCGGGGCGCGCCGCTGGATTGACTTGGGATTTTTCCAGTTCCAGCCGAGTGAATTCGCCAAGCTGGCCTTCATCCTGGCGATGGCAAATTTCCTGAGCCGGCCGACGGACGAATTGCGGCAGCCGGCAAACTTCTGGAAAGGCATTGGCCTCATGCTGCTGCCCTTCCTGCTGATTTTGAAGGAGCCGGACCTGGGCTCGGCGCTGGTCCTGCTGCCGACCGGGCTGGTGATGATGTTCGTGGCGGGAACGCCCGGCGCGTATTTGCTGAAACTGGTGGGGGGAGTGGGGCTGCTGGCGGCCCTCTTTCTGGTGGACGTGCTCTTTGTGCCACCGGGCCGATGGCAAATTTCAATGCAGCCGTATCAGCGTGACCGGTTGCTGGTCTTTTTTGGACGGGATTACACCCATTTCGCTTCGCCGAACGCCACGCCGGCGGAGTTGCAGCGCTTGCGCCAACGGCAACTGGATGATGAATATAACGTCCGGCAGGCGCTGATCTCGGTCGGTTCCGGTGGACTGGCCGGCAAGGGCTGGCGGCAAGGCACGCAAAATGCCCTTGGCTATCTGCCTCGAGCCGTGGCGCACAACGACTTCATTTTCTCCGTGATTGCCGAGGAGGAAGGATTTGTCGGCAGCGTGATGGTCATCACGCTTTATGCGGTGGTTCTCTTCACCGGATTGAGAATCGCCGGCCAGGCGCGCGATCGCCTGGGCAGACTCGTGGCGGCGGGCGTCGTAACGCTGCTCTTTTGCCACGTCTTCATCAATATCGGCATGAACATTCGCCTCATGCCCGTGACGGGCGTCCCACTGCCGCTGCTTTCGTACGGCGGGTCTTCAGTGCTCGGCTCGTTGATCGCCATGGGCTTGATGCAAAACATATACATCCATCGGAAAGGATATTAACTATGAGTGACAAGAATTTTTCGCGGCGCCGCCGCGGCATGCGGTTCCGCCCCAAGGGCGGTTTGGGCCCCAACCCCCAAAAACCCGACCGCGAGGCCATCCAGGCCCGCGCCGACGTGGTGACCGAACAGGGGGGAGTCGAGCGCGTTTTTGAAAAGCGGCACACCCATGAAATCGACCGCGCCGAGAACATCGCTGCCGGATTGCCTCCCCAAGGCGCCCCGCCCCCCGCTCCCGAACCGCCGGAACCTGCCACTGCCGAAGTCCCGGCCGCCCCGGCCGCCCCGGCCGCCGAGGAGACATTCGAGCCGGTGAAAATCACCGAGCCGCCGAGAGGTTTGATCGAAACGATCAAAGCCGCCGCCGGCAATCTGGTCAAGAAGGTTCAACGGCTGATCCGCAAGGAAAAGACCCTCTGCAAGGAGGTCATCATCAACGCCGAAACGCTGGAAACCCGCGTCGCCGTAACGGAAGACGGCAAGCTCGAGGAATTCAACATCGAGCGCACCACCGAAGAGCGCCTGGTGGGCAGCATCTTCAAGGGCAAGGTCCGCAATCTGGAGGACGGCTTGAAAGCCGCCTTTGTGGACATCGGTTTTGAAAAGAACGCCTTCCTGCATTACTGGGACATCGTGCCGAACCAATTCGACAGCGGCGTGGAAATCGTCGAGCGTCCCGCCGGACGCGACCGCCGGCCGGCCCGGCCCAAAATTACCCAGAAGGACATTCCCCGGCTTTATCCCCCCGGCAGCGAAATCATCGTGCAGGTCACCAAAGGCCCGATCGGCACCAAGGGACCGCGCATCACGACCAACCTCGTGTTGCCCGGCCGGTTCCTCGTGCTGCTGCCCAATTCCGATCAGTCCGGCATCTCGCGCAAGATCGAAAACCCGGAGGAACGCAAGCGCCTCAAGAAAATCCTGCGCGAGTTGGCCATCCCGGATGGCATGGGCGTCATCATGCGCACGGCCGGCGAGGGCCAGCAGAAGCGCTATTTCATCCGCGACCTGGCCCTGCTGCTCGAGGAATGGAACGGCGTGCAAGAGCGCATGAAGAAGCAGCCGCCGGCCTCCTGCGTCTTCCAGGAGCCGGATTTGATCGAGCGCACCGTGCGCGACTTCCTGACCGAGGACGTCGAGCGGATCGTCGTGGACAACCAAAAGGCCCACGACCGGATGCGCGAGATGGTCGCCCGGATCTCCAAGCGCGCGGCGACCAAGGTGAAGCTGTACAGTGACGCCCAGGCGATCTTCGACCGGTTCAACATTACCAAGCAGTTGGAGAACGCCTTTTCCCGCCAGGTCCATCTGCGCAGCGGCGGTTACATTGTCATCGACGAAACCGAGGCGCTGGTGGCGATTGACGTGAACACGGGACGGCACAAGGGCAGCCGCGACCAGGAATCCACCATCCTGAAGGTCAATCTCGAAGCGGCCGAGGAAATCTGCCGTCAGCTCCGGCTGCGCAACATGGGCGGCTTGATCGTGCTCGACTTCATTGACATGAAGTCGCGCCGCGACCAGCAGTCCGTGTATCAGCGGGTCAAGGAAGGGCTCCGCCGCGACAAGGCCAAGACCCACATCCTGCCCATCTCGCAGCTGGGCCTGATGGAAATGACCCGCCAGCGCCACACCGAGAGCGTGCGGTCGGCTGTCTACGACGACTGTCCTTACTGCAAGGGCCGTGGCAAGGTGAAGAGCGTCGTGACCATGAGCGTGGAAATCCAGCGCAAGCTCCAGGAAATCCTGAAGAAGCGCGAGCGCGACGAATCGGACTTCCAGCTCCGCATCGTGGTGCATCCCACGGTGCTGGAACGGTTGCGCACCGAGGACGAAAAACATCTCATCGAGATGGAGAAACGCTACTTCGGCAAGCTGTCGTTCCGGGCCGACACCGGCATGCACGCCGAACAATTCAAGATCGTGAACGTGGAAAACAACGAGGAACTGGCCAGCGTCGGTTCGTAACCAGATTCGAGAAGCACACGACGCCCTGCGGCAAAACGCGGGGCGTTTTCTTTTGTTTCAGGTGCCAGCCGGTCACTTCGATGACAATAATTCTTTTTGCCCCGAACGGCAGCAGGTATTTTCCCAGCCATGCCGAGCACGGAAACCGGGTCCGCCAGCGCGCCTGCCGCGCCTGGCGCCTCCGCCTGGCGCCGGGCTTTTTGCCTCTGCGTGCTGTGCCTGGCGATTTTCCAGTTTTCCGAAAACACGGCGGACCCGGATTTGTGGGCTCATGTCCTGTTCGGCCGGCAGTTCCTGCAAACCGGCGCGTTGATGCAGACCGACCCGTACTCCTGGACGGCGAACGGCCATGCCTGGATCAATCACGAAGTCCTCGCCGAAGCTGCGCTCGGACTGGCACATCGCTGGTGGGGTGGAACCGGATTGCTGCTGCTCAAAATGGCGGTGGGCCTGTTGACGTTCGGCCTGGCCTTGTCCATGGCGTTGAGGTCAATGAACCAGTCCGCGCGACCGATGGCCTGGGCGTTTGGCGCGCTGGCGGTGGTCGAAATCTCCTTCGGTTTCGCCGCCCGGCCGCAAATTTTCACCGCGCTGGCGCTGGCCGTGCAGCTTTGGATCCTGCAGCAAATCCATCGGGGACGCTGGCAATGGGTGCTCGCGTTGCCACCGTTGTTTGTGTTCTGGATCAATACCCACGGGGGCGTGCTGGCCGGCGCACTGCTGCTTTTCGTGGCCGCTGCCGCCACAACGGCACAATGGTTGTTTCAAACGCATGGTGCGGCAGCGCTGGTTTCCACGCCGGACCAGAAATTGTCAGTGCGTGTCGTTGTTATCCTCTGGATCTCGGCGGCAGTCGCAACGGCATCGTTGCTGGTCAATCCCTGGGGCGCAGGCTTGGTCCGCTGGCTGATTGGCAGTGTGTTGTGGCTGCGGCCCGAAATTGCTGAATGGAATTCAACGGTCCTGGCTTGGGACCACGCCGCCTTCTTCTGCTGCGCCCTGCTGGCCGTCGTTGCGTTTCTTTGTTCCCGGCGGCCGCGTTCCTGGTGGCAAATAGCGGTCACTGCAGTGTTGGGACTCATGGCCTTCCGGTCCGTGCGGCACACGCCGCTGTTTTGCATTGCCGCACTGGCCTTCGTGCCGCCGCACCTAGCCGATGTGCTGCAACGTTTTCGCGCCCACTTCTGGCGTTGGGAAGAACTGGGTCAACGGCCGGGCGTGAAAAAAACACTCACGACAATCTTATGGCTCGCTTCGATCGGCATCCTCGCGGCGACCTTCACGCTGCACAAGGAGCGGGCCTGGACGATGGAAGTGCCGCGCCGGCAGTATCCGGTGTCGGCGGTGCAATTCATTCATGAGCACGGCTTGCGCGGGAACCTGCTGGTGTTCTTCGATTGGGGCGAGATGTGCATCTGGGAACTCCCCGACAGCCGCGTTTCCCTGGACGGCCGGCTGGATACCTGTTATCCGCGCGATCTCATTGATGCCCACTGGAAATTTTACAATGGCGAACCGGCTGCGGAAACGGGACTCGACCTCGGGCGCGCGGATTTCGCGTTGTTGCCGGCGAACCTGGCCGGCACATTGACGCTTGTGAAGCAAAGCGGCTGGGTGCCGGTTTATTTGGATGGCCTTGCTGTGGTGCTGGTGAAGAATCCAAATCAATTTCCCAAACTTAACGGGCTGACGCTTCCGGTTCAGGGCGGCCCACCAGCCATTCAGGGGCGGGCACCTTTTCCCGCTTCACCGCCTCCAGCCCATTTGGAATAAATTCGTGCCGAAGCATTCGGCTACGGCCGGATGCGAATGGTAGGGACGGCCCGCTGGGCCGTCCGCGGACGCCGCAGCGCGGCGTCCCTACCAAAATGGTGAATACGGAAAACATCGAAGAACTGGCCGATCTCGTTTCTCAAAAGGTAGGGCGCGATTTCCGTGTCGCGCCGCACGGCCCGCTCGGAGAGCGAGCCCTACCAGAAAAATCAGAATGTTCTACGATCTCCGATGGAGGGCTTCTGCAAAGGCTTGGATGTTTTGCAGCCTATCCTCATGTTATGTATCGTTTGGTCATTTCAGTATGTAACCAGACAGAACCTGCGCGGTAGTTACCCCGCTCAAAATCATCAGAATCACTGCTATCATCTTGGAGCCGCGAATGACACCTGCCAAGTTCAGGAAACTCAGCACGCCTCCACAGAATAGCAACGACAGAAGTATCAAGCCAAATACGCTACCATTCAGCTGCCTGCCAGCCATGGACACGGATATGTCCTTCGGCAAAAGGAACAATACGAACAGGAACAGCACGGCTATACTGTATCCTAGACAGATTTTAGTTCCGTACCGCATTCGATATCTAACAGATAATGGACGGCGCTTTCTGCAGCCTATCCTATTTCATAAAGAGACTGTAAGCCGGACTCAATGAGCTGTCCAGCAAGGCATGGCATCCTGTTTAGAACAACTGTCCAGCCAGCAAAGTCCGAAAATCAAAGTTTTCCTTTGGTGCTGGGCAACTGGCCGGCAATGCGCGGGTCGCGCCGGCAGGCGGCGTCCGTGGCACGCGCAAAGGCCTTGAACAGCGCCTCGACGATGTGATGCGGCTCATCGCCGTAGAGCAGCTCCAGGTGAAGGTTGCACCGCGCTTCGTTGACGAACCCCTGGAAAAATTCGCGCGCCAGGCCAAACCGGAAGGAGCTCGACATGTCCTGCGCCTTTTCGGATTTGGCCAAACGCTTTTGGGCAAAGGTGTTCAACCCACGCCAGACCAGGTGCGGCCGGCCGCCAAAATCAATGACGCAGCGGGCGAGGGACTCATCCATGGGCACAAAGGCTTCCCCGGTGAACGGATTTTTGGGGTGAAATCCTGTGCCGTAGCGGTGGATACCTTTTTTGTCACCCAGCGCCAGCGCGAAGGCCTGGCCCAGCGCGATGCCGCAATCCTCGACGGTGTGGTGAGCATCCACGTCGAGGTCGCCCCGACAGCGCAACTGCAAATCCATCGTCGCATGCTTGGCGAACAGGGTGAGCATGTGGTCGAAGAACGGGATGCCGGTCTGGACGGAAGATTTGCCCCGGCCGTCGAGGTTGAGGCGGACGGCGATGCGGGTTTCTTTGGTGTTGCGGGCAATGCTGGCCTGCCGGGCTTTCATGGCGGCATTAAAACAAACTGCGGCGGGAGAAACCAAGCGCAATCGCGCGGTCAGCGGGGTGGGGCGGCCGGCGCGTTCGTGGTGGAAACCATTTTCGCCTTGAGCTCGTCGATCTGCAGTTGCAGAGCATCAGGCGCGGGAGAGACTTTCTGGGCGAGCTGAAACCACCGGATGGCGTCGGCATAATTGCCGGCTTCCCGCTCCAGATTGGCGAGGTTGGCGGCGATTTCATCGAGGTTTCGTTTGTTTTCCTTCTGGTCCTGGGGACTTTGTTTGAACCAGTTATTCAGGGCGAGCTGCCAGACATTGCGGGCGCGGTTGACGTCGTGATAATTCTGAAAATAAATCCGGCCCAACCCGAACAGGATTTCGTAGCTGCCCGGATTGTTGCGCAGCCCTTCGCGGAGGAAGGCCTCAGCATCCTGCGGCCGGTTCAGGTGCTGGCACAGGAAATAGGCGCCCACCGTGTAGGTCTGGATCATTTGCGGATCGGTATCTGCCGCCAGCCGGAGCCAGGGGAGGATTTCGCGTTCCTGGCTGTGTTCCAGGTGGGTGTGTTCGGTAATCCGGAAATGACGGCCGAACCGGTCAATCCAATCCTTCGGTTTGCCGAGGAAGTCTTCGTGCTTTTCGTCCTCTTCGGTTTCCGCCTCGCCATGACTGGCGCTGACAATGGCCTTGGTGCCCTCCTCGCGCAGGTCGAAAATGGAGGGGTAATATCCGCTATGGAAATAAACGTCGGCCATGGTGAAAAACTGACTGGCGAACATCCGGCGACCGTCGCCGAAAAGCACGCTGAAGAGGTTATGGGCTCGGGCGCGGTCGTTTCCGGCGAGGGGGCGGGAGGCCAGACTGGTTGCCAGCGTAAAACACACCGTCAGCAACAAGGCCAGGAGCAGGCAGGGGGAAGCCTTCATCAGGTATTCAAACTTTGGCGGCGGAAGCCGAGCCAGGTGAGGAGCAGGAGCAAAGCGGTGTACGCCGCGGCATAGAGCGTGGCCAGCACGCAATCCACCCCGCTCACCAAACCCCAGTCGTAAATGACCCGGTCCCGGATATCGAACCATTCCAAATGGGGGATCAGGAAATAAATCGTGTACAGAATGGTTTGCAGGGGCTGGGCTTCGTGAATTGCCACGGTGTTCAGATGTCCGCCCAACATCAGGATGCCGGCGACCACGATGAAGCAAATGGTGGTGGTGGACGAGGGCGCGGCGCTGACGATGGAGCCCAGGAGTGACAGGGCGATGACAATGGCCAGCATGGCCCATTGGAGCCAGAGGGCCTGCAGGCAGGCGAGCCAGGGCCAGTGCTGTTCGCGCGAGCCGGAGACCACGGCAAAAAAGAGATAGAATACGATCAGGGCGATGCCGGTGGCGAGCCAGCAGCCGAAGAACTTTCCCAGGATGACCTGCCAGCGCGTGACGGGTTTGGCGAGCAGGGGGAAGATGGTGCGGCTTTCGCGCTCGGCCGGGATCTGGCGGGCCGCGGTCACGATGGCGATCAGCAGCGCCGAAATCCAGATCAGCAAGAGGCAAACGTCCTTGACGTACCGCACGATTTTCGGGTCATGGAAGAAATTGACCATGCCGGTCGCCACGGTGATGAGGGCCGTGAGCACGAACAGGACGTAAAAGTCCTTGCGGCGATACAATTCCTTGATGACCACACCGGTCAGGGCCCAAATCGTGTTCATGTCGGGGAGGGGGAGTAACCGATGATATTGAGGAAGACCTGCTCCAAGCTGGCCTGATGCTGGGCAACGAGATCGCCGACCCGACCCTCCGCCTTGAGTTCGCCCTGGTTGATGATGGCGACGCGGTCGCAGACCGTTTCCACTTCGCCCAGTTCATGCGAGGAAAAGAACACCGTCTTACCCTCGCTCTTGAGCCGCTGGATGATCTCCCGGACTTTCATGCGGCCCAGCGGATCCAGGCCGCTGGTCGGTTCATCCAGGATCAACAGGTCCGGATTGTTGATCAGCGCCTGGGCGAGGCCGACGCGCTGTTGCATCCCTTTGGAATAGGATTTGATGAGCCGCTTGCGCGCCGATTCCAGCTCCACAAGCCGGAGCAACTGATCAATCCGTCTGTCCGCCTCCGCCCGGTTCAAGCCGAAGATGCGGGCGTAAAGCCGGAGCAATTCCTCGGCGGTCAGGAATTTGTAGTAATAGGTCATCTCGGGCAGATAGCCGATGCGCTGGCGCGCGATGGGCTGCCGCACGTCGATGCCGAACAATGACGCGCTGCCGGACGTGGGCGGCACGAAACCGAGCAGGACATTAATGGTGGTGGTTTTGCCTGCGCCGTTCGGCCCGAGGAAACCGAAGACTTCGCCGACTTTTACCTCCAAATCCAGGCGGTTCAAGGCGACTTTGGTGGAGCGCCGGAACTCGCGGCTGGTGAATTCCACCCGCAGTTGATCGGTTTTCAAGATGACGCTCATGCCTGGTTGGTATGACTTGGAAACGGCGGCATTTTTCCTACTTTAAACCGGTAGGGAAGTCAATCGCTGCGGCTGCCATTTCGCTCAAGGAATATTGCAAACAAAACGGCCGGAAACTTTCGCTTCCGGCCGTTGAAACCGTTTCAACTTAGACGCTGATTACGGCAGAATGTGCGGCGCCGAGGTCAGAGTGCTCAGGTCGCACGTGGGCGCATTACCCACCGTGGAGAGCGAGTAAGTGCCACCCGCCGGACACGGCGGAATGCTGCTGCTCGCGTTCAATTTGATGTAAGGCGTCAAGTCATCGGGATACGTGATGGCATCACCGGTCTTTTTATGTGCTTCCAAGGCAAACTGCTGGGCCGCAGCATCAATCTGGCGCAGATTGTTGATGCAGGCATTTTGCTGGGACGTGGCACGGGCTTTGACGAAGTTGGGAATGGCAATTGCCGCCAAGAGGCCGATAATGGCCACGACAATCATGATTTCCACCAGCGTAAAACCTGCCTTGCGGAGGTTCTTCATGTTTTTCATATACTGCTTAACTTTCCTTTTTGCGGCGTGAGCAGATCAGCAGGCGGGTTACAATGATTACGTTTTCGCTCACTTGATTGCCTGCTGCAACCGCAACATGTCAGATAATAAGCACCCTTGGTGCCAATCTTTGGGGGCGTATCACCGGCCGGAAAAAGTTCAAAATTAACATTTTCAAACAAAAAAGGCCCGAAGCGCGTGCTTCGGGCCTTCGAAACGATCCTAAGATCGATGAATTACGGCATGATATGGGGGTAATTGCCCAACGAGCTCAAGGTGCAGGTCGGGTTATTACCCACCGTGGCGCAACTGTAGTTGCCGCCAGCCGGGCACGGCGGAATGCTGCTGTTCGCATTCAGCTTGATGTAAGGCGTCAAATCTGTGGGATAGCTGATGGCATCACCAGTCTTTTTGCCCTTTTCCAGGGCGAATTCCTGGGCTGCGGCATCAATCTGACGCAGATTGTTGATGCAGGCATTCTGCTGGGAGGTAGCACGGGCTTTGACGAAGTTGGGAATAGCGATCGCCGCCAAGAGGCCGATGATGGCGACAACAATCATGATTTCCACCAGCGTAAAACCCGCCTTGCGGAGGTTCTTCGTATTCTTCATTTTTGTTTCCTTAGTTCTTTCGGCGTGAACATGACAACAGGCGGGTTACAATGATTACATTTGTTCACTAATTGCCTGCTGCAACCGTTTCTTATTTTAGCTTAGCAATCGCGGTGCCAATGGCAACGGGGAAAACCGGCGCGAAGACCGATCCATCCACCCGGTCGGTTGTCACTTTACCCAAACAAGGTTCACTTCAGGCCAATCATTTCCCATGATCCGATTGGTTTTCCATTGGCTTTTGGGGGAGTGTCCCAAGTTGTATTCGAGTGTAACATTATGAGACAGGTAGAAAAATCAGCAGCTTTAACCTGATTCTATCCATTTGTTGTTAGTTCTGCACTCCGAAGGGGACCGACCGTATAAGTGTTCGTCGGGAAAACACTTGAAAGGGTGCTGCGACTCCAAGTTTCGACTTCAGCCGGGATGCAACGCCAACGCCGCCTAAAGTGGTCACGGTGATTTTGCGGTCTGGATGACCGCGTCGAACGCCGGTTTGGGTCGGCCATCACGATCGAACAACAGCGGATGATTTACGCGCCCCCAGTTCAGCCAGGAATCGCCGTCCGTCACCCCCCAAAAAGTGACCAGGGAGACAACGTCGCGGTGTTTGACGAACACGCCAAAAAGATCGACGTAACGTTTGGCCAGAAGCTGCTCCACTGAATCCGACGATCGGTTGGTATTCTGATTCATGCCGGCCGACGGGGCGGCGGCGGGAGAATTGGATCCCCCTTGTCCATTAAGATTGATATCGGCGCTCCGGTTTTGTTGCGTCGCCCTGGCCGTGTCGACGTCCAACTCGGTGATCATCACCTTCAGGCCCAGGCCGGCGAGGTCGGTGATGGTGGCGTCCTCCTGTTCTGCCGTGGGCCAGTCGAGCTTCGCGTGATCCTGCAAGCCGATGGCGGTGACGGGCACGCCCTCCGCCTTGAGTTTCTTGATCAAGGCGATCGCGCCTTTGCGTTTGGGTTCGTCCTCGAGGGAATAATCATTGTAGCGCAACACAGCGTTCGGATCGGCCTCGTGCGCATATTGGAACGCCTTGGCAATGTAATCCTCGCCAATGATGCGCAGCCACGCCGACTTGCGCAGGGTGCCGTCCTCGGCCAATGCCTCATTCACCACATCCCAGCACTGGATCCGGCCCTGGTAGCGGCCGACGACGGCATGGATATGATCCCGCATTCGCTCAAGCAGTGCCTCGCGGGTCAGGTCCTTGCCGTTCGCATCCCGGAACACCCACCGTGGCGTCTGGCTGTGCCAGATCAGCGTGTGGCCGACGATGTACATATGGTTTGACTCGCCGAAGGCAACGTATTTGTCTGCGTTGGTGAAATTGTATTGATCGGGCTGGGGATGAACGGAATCCCATTTCAGGACGTTCTCCGGGCTGATGCTGTTGAACTGGGTCTTGATGATCGGGTCGCCGCGCCGGTCTTCACCGGAGATTTGTTTTTGGTTGATGGCGACCCCGACCAAAAAATCGTTCTTGAAGGCGTCTTTGAGAGTGGTTTGGGCGAAACCGGTGGCGGCCAGGAAAACTCCCGCCACTCCGATCGCCGCGGGCAACCGCCGGTGTTGAATCTGCATGAACATATTCAGGTCTTGGTAAAATGTTTCCGTCGTTCAAGGAGTTCGTTCTGGATTTGCAGATTGAGCGCCTTGGTGATTGGGTAAAGGGCGAGGCAAATGAGGCACAGGCCGAACGGGATGGCCGAGTAAATCGTCGCACTCAGGCGAATGCCGAGGAGCGCCTGCGGCGTCTGCACGGCATTCGCGACGTAGCCGTAAGCGCCGATGATCCAGCTGGCGAGCGCGCCGCCGAGGCCGAGGCCGGCCTTCAGCGCGAACAGGATGCCGGCAAACATGAACCCGGTCGCGCGGCGCGACGTTTTCCATTCCGAATAATCCGCCACGTCGGCGATCATCACCCAGAGCAACGGCACCGTGGGACCCCAGCCGATGGGCCAGACGACACTCCAGAAAAACATCTGGTTCATGTCTTTCGGCCCGACGAGGAAGACGGCCGCGGTGGCGAGGGTGGTGACGGCCAGGCCGGTGATGAAGACGGCCTTCTTGCCAAAACGGTCGGCCAGCGGTTTGGAGACCAGAATACCGAGAATCTGAATCACCGAGCCGAGCACGAAGAAGAAGCTCAGCCCCACCGACGCGGCGTTGGAATAGTCCGGTTTGACCAACAACCCGAAGGCGTCCAGCACCGCCTTTCCGCCGGTCGCCTGTCCGTTGCCGGCCGGTCCCAGGCCGACCTTATCCAGGAACGCGGCCACTGCGGCCGGATCCATGTAGTAGTTGAACAGATAATTCAGCGAACTGCCGCGCAGCACGAGCGTCGTAAAGATCAGGAGCGTCATGATGAACAGCGCCAGCCACGGACCGCACGTGAAGACGTTCCGGATGTCGGCTTTGAGTGATGGTTTCTGCTCGGGACTCGGCATCACGCGTTCCTTCGTGTTGAAGAAGACGATGAAATTGCAGACGATCATGATGGAGCCGAAGATCGCCATGGTGATGGCCCAGCCTTTCGCGCTGTTGCCCATGCCGAATTTGTCCACGAGCGGAAGGGCGAGCGCTTGAATGATGAATTGCCCGAAGAGCGCGGCCACGAACCGGAAACGCGCGATATTCGTGCGTTCGTTCACATCAGCCGTCATGACTCCCATCAATGCCGAATACGGCGTATTGTTCGCGGAATAGGCAATCATCACCAGGACGTAAGTGACAATGGCGTAAATGAGCTTGCCGCTGGGCCCCCAGTTGGGCGTCACATAGACCAGCCAGAAGATCAGCCCGAAGGGAATCGCCGTCGCCAGGATCCACGGGCGGAACTTGCCCCAGCGGGTGTTCGTTCGGTCGGCCAGCGCGCCGATCGCCGGGTCGATCACCGCATCACCCCATCGCGCCAGCAGGAAAATCCATCCGACGATCGCGGGCGAGAGCCCCACCGTGTCCGTATAGAAGCGGTTTTGGTAAAGGATCATCGATTGGAAGAAGAAGTTGGTGGCGATGTCGCCGACGGCGTAGCCGGCTTTTTCCCGGAAGGAGAGTTGTTGGTGGAATTCAGCCATGGTTGGTGCGGGTTATTGGTTCACTGCGGCAACGTCAAAACCGTTTCCAGCGAGCCGGCCTCGGGCAAGGAATGGCCGGCCATGGTTTCAAATTGGCCTGGTTCTGAAACAGCGTTCATGTGAGCGTTGTGAAAAGTGGTAAATGCCCGCTGTGGCCGGCAGTGTCAATTGTGAAGTAATGGACAATCATCCACTGCCGCTCGCCACCGCGCGGTGCAGGCAAAAGAACATTAAAATGAGACCGCTGAAAAACCGACTTCGTGCGCGATATCGAGTCCGGCCTGTGCCTGGAAATGCGGGGTTTGCAGGGCGCTGGATCGAGGCACAGCCTCGACGCTACACGTTTTTCAGAGGTCTTGATTTATCATTTGCCTTGTCCTCGTCCCCCCTTTTTCCATAGAAAGGGTCGCGCACAAAAACCGCCGGACGGCGCCGGCAGACGGGAAAGACGCTATCCGGACCAAGCCGGCGCCAACCGGCGGTGAGTGATTACGCAAAAAAAAGAAATGAATGTGCCACACCAAACCCTGGCGAAAGACCCCGTTGCCTCCGCCGGCCAGCCCGCTTTGAAGGGTGCCTTTAAGGACGCTTTTCACATCGGAGCGGCTCTCAGCGTGGAGCAGATCACCGGCAAGGAACCCGACGCCATCGCGCAGGTGACGAAACATTGCAGCAGCATCACGCCGGAAAACATCCTGAAATGGGAGGAGGTTCATCCGGAACCGCACCGATACAATTTCGACGCGCCGGACCAGTACGTGGCTTTTGGTGAGGCGCACCAGATGCAGATCATCGGTCACACGCTGGTCTGGCATTGGCAGACGCCGGACTGGGTGTTTCAGGATGCTGCCGGCAAGCCCCTGAGCCGTGAGGCGCTGCTGCAACGGATGAAGGACCACATTTTCACGGTGATGGGCCGTTACCGGGGACGAATACACGCCTGGGACGTCGTCAACGAAGCCATCATGGCCGATGGCTCGTGGCGGAAATCGAAATGGCTGGAGATCATTGGCGAGGACTACGTGCTCAAGGCGTTTGAATTTGCCCGCCAGGCTGATCCTCAAGCCGAACTCTATTACAACGAGTACGATTATGAATATCGCCCCAAGTGTGAGGGAGTCATCCGGCTCGTAAAAAATCTGCAGGCCAAAGGCGCCCGGGTGGACGGGGTCGGCATTCAGGGCCACTGGTTTCTGGACTTTCCGCGCATCGACGAGCTGGAAGCCTACATCCTGAAGCTCGCCGAGGTGAAGGTAAAGCTGATGATCACCGAGTTGGACATTGGCGTATTGCCGTTCTGTCATCTGGACACGCCCAAAAAGGATCTCTCGGCGTTCGATGCCGAAACGCAGAAGAAATTGAACCCCTATCCCAGCGGCCTGCCGGAAGCGGTTTCGAAAGCGCAGGCGAGACGGTATGCCGATTTATTTTCACTTTTTCTGAAGCACCGGGACAAGTTCAGCCGCGTCACGTTCTGGGGTGTGCATGACGCGCAAACCTGGCGCAGCTACCTGCCGATTGGGGGCCGGGCCGAATATCCCCTGCTGTTTGACCGCCAGTGCCGGCCCAAGCCCGCCTTGAACGCCATCCTGAAAGCGGCACAAGGCAGAAACTGAAGCCCACCGACCCGCCATTACGAGGAATGCTTTTCCTTGATTCGCTTCAAGACCTCCGGCAGCGTGCCCTTGAAAGGACCGGGCGTTTCCATTTTGATGGAAACCAGCGCGGCGGCGAACTTCAGAGACTCATTCACCTCGTGATCCAAACGCCAGGATAAATAGGCGGAGAAGGTCGTGTCGCCGCGGCCGGTTCGGCCTGAGCTGTTGGTGTTGGAGAATTTTTCGTAGTAGGTCTTTCCCTTCACGCGGGCCAACACGCCCTCGGCGTGTGTGATCATCGTCTCGGGGCAACCCCAGGATTCGACCCGGATGGCGGCCTTTTCCAGGTCATCGGTGCCGGTCAGAATCCTGGCTTCCACGATGTCCAGCTTGAGCTTGTCCATCATGGCGGCGATTTCTTTCTTGTTCGCGACGTCGCTGTATTCGATGTCCTTGGTCACCGGTGTCACGTGGCGGACAAAACTTTGCATGTCAGCGGAAAGGCTGTAACCCCGGGCTTTCAAACCCTGCATGAGCGGCAGGTCGAATTCGGTGTCCGAAATCCCGGCCAGATGGACGCACGTCGAGTCCAGTTTCGGAACGTCGTTGATGGAAATGAACCCGGCGGATTTGACGAGGGTCAACTTGCGTTCGTCAACGTTGGCGGAATAGTGGAAGACGCGCGAATAGGTCGTCTCCTCGCTCGGGATGAGGTAGGTGTCCACGCCGGCCTCCTTCATCGGCTGGAGGATGTCTTCATCCTTTTTGGCCATCTTCACGACGGCGGCGACCTTTTTACCGACGCGGGGGGCGACCATAGCGCCGCATAAAACAGCGCTTCCCGGAGCAACGTGAGGTTTGCCTCCGAAGGGAATAATTTCGTCGTAGCACATGTGCCCCACAAATGTGATGTCGTACTTCTTCGTCATAACGATTGGTTTTCTGGTTGATCGTTTTCTAAAACCTCTTGTTCCTGTCGATCCCCTTATTCCGGACCGGCCAGCAAAGCGGGGAAGAACGGGATCAAGTCTTTCGACTCAACGGTCCGGGACTTGGTCCTGGCTTGCAGTTCCTTGACATGGTTCAAAACCAGGTGCGTCCAGACGGCTCCCGGCCGGGGATAAGCGGCGACGATGTAATGCGGTCCGGGCTTGGATTCACCCGCTTCCTGTTCCAGTTCGGCCCGGAGGTTGTCCGGCGTGACCATCGAGTTGCCGTAGTCGAAGACGACCCGGTCCATGTGCTGGTAAACCTCTTTGCTTTCCTGGACCATGCCGTAGTAATCCAGCAACTGCGCGAAGACGTAATTGGAAGTCGTATAGACGTCCTTCCCCTGGTCTGATTCCACCGGCTCGCCATTCTCGGTTTTGCACATGGCCCAGCCCATGAAGGAGCGGTTGGCTTCGTAGATCGTCTTGAGGATCTTCCTGGCGCGGTCTTCAGGGATGAACGGCTCTTCGCCAATGGAGATCAGATACCACAAGGCGTCGAGCTGGTTGGTCCAGACGTCGGTGTTTTTGTTCCCGGTTTCGGGATCGAAACAGGTGATGTAATACTCCAGTTTCTGGCCTTTCCTGTTCTTCCCTTCCCGCCACAGTTTTTCGAGACTGTTCCAACCCTTGTCGAATATCTTCCGGATGTGCGCCTCGCCCTCTTTGTCCTTGAGCAGTTGGGCCATCTTGATCATGGCCTGGCAGCCGCCCAAGAATTGCGTGGCATCATAGGCATCGGCACCGAACAGTACCAGGTTGTCGAACGTGTTTTTCACATCGTCAGGATACCCCTCGGGAAGGCCGTCACCGTCGAAGTCGAGTTTCAGCAGGGCCTCCAGACCGAATTTGAGCGTCTGCCAATTCTTTTTCAGGAATTCGATATCACCGGTAAACTTCACATTGCGCAATATCCGCATCATCAATTTGGGGAACAGGTCCACCCAGTAATTGTTGTTATACCAGGCGTAATCGCTCACGTTGCGCAGCGGATGGCCCTTGGGCATCGCGCCCAGGTCGTGCGCGACGCTGCCCTTGGTCTTGAACGCATCGCGGATCTGCGTCAACGACACGTCCTGGTATTCCTCGGGGTGTTCCTGGAAATGTTTCCGGGCTTCCGTGAACGAAGCGTGGTGATGGTAAAAGCGCGGCGTCGCATCCTCGGCCAGAATCGAGTCGATGAACCCCTGGCACAGGTCTTTTTCCACGCGCGGGAAGAGCATCAACAGCACCATCGAATACCAATCCACGTCCGACGGATCAATGTACGCGTAGTCGAAACATTCCAGGAAGCGGGCGCGCTCGCCCTTTTCGTCTTCGACCCACACGATGGCGTTGGACAGCGGGAAATGGAGCTCGTTCAGGATTAGGCGGGTCAGACGCAGGGCGCCGGCCCGATCGCCTTTATAGGACGCGCTGGATTGAATGGAATCGAAGATCCGCTTCTGAATCGTGACGGTGCGGTTCCACCATCGCGGATAGTTTTCCAGGGCGGTCTTGGCCAGGTCCACCGCCCGCGACTCCTCGTTCTGGAAACTTCTGACGTACTTGCGCGGAAATTTCGCACCGTCAATGTAAACCTGCTCGGGAAAATCCAGCGCGATGGCAATGGCGACCTTCTGCCTTGCTTTCGGTTCGATGGTGAAGGTGAGGCCGATGGCGGAGCCATAGTCGCTGCGGAGGACGGGCGGCCGTTTTTCATAAAAACTGCCGTCGTCGTTGAGCAGCAAATCCTGCTTGAGCCGGTTCAGGCAGAAATAGGGCTGCGTATCGATGGACACGCCGGCCGTTTCGGCCACGGCCAGCACCATGCGGTTGGGAGTCTCGGTGCTGCCCATGACGATGCCGCGAACGCCGTCGGACTCGAAGGCCTCGTGCACCTGGCCGTGGACGGCGGCGGTTGCGACATACACGCTGTCCTGGTCCGTCGGTTTGAGTTCCTTTTCCTGGAGATTAACCAGCGACGGCCGGGGAACGACCAGCGTGATCTTCTGGGCCTCTTTCGATGTGTTTTCGATCTCGTACTCTTCCACGCCGAGAGGCATCAGCGTCTGCTCGTTGCCCGAAAGCAGCGGCGAGATGAGCCGGCGCAGGATATTGACCTTTCCGATTTTGAAGGCCATCTCCAGCGACGGCGTGGCAATGGTAAGCGATACATTCTTTTCATCGATGGAAGGATGGTAGTAATTGCCAACGGCCGGGATGTCATCGGGCAGTTCGGAAATCCCGGGCTTCGCCTGCGTCAGCATGGTGAATTTATCGCCGATGCGCGCGAACGGTGCGGAGCCGAATTGGACCGCCTTTTGGTTCAGCATGATGAGCCGGCCGGCGTCATTCAGGCGGTTATAGAGACCGTAGGGAGAAATGCCGATCGAACAGGTGGGCGCGCCCTGCAAGGCCACCGTCTGCGGAAACTGCAGGGTTTTGGACATGCCCTGGAAATGCACCGCCATTTTGTTCTGTTCGTAAATGGTGGCGATTTGGGGGCCGGCGATGGTGTAAATATCGCGCACGTCGAAGGGTGTGGATTTTGGCATATGACTCTCGCTCGTTGGTCGTTCGTGTTATGCCTGCCAGGCAGGACTTGCTCCGCTCTCTCCTCAAATGGGACCACCGGGTGCCAGCTCGGAATCTCAGGTTCGTCGCGGGCCCCGGGTCGATGCTCGTTATCAGGGAAGGCGCCTGACCTCAACACTTGCCTCCCCACGGGTTGCCCGTTTTGGCCGGCTTCTTGACGGGCTTTTTCGGGGCAGCCACGGGTTCCGGCTCGGCCAGGTTCTGTTCCGCGCTCAGGTCAATCGGCATCTTCGTCGTCGGACAAGCCTTGATGGCTCCGAACAAAAGATCGGCGGCGGACCGGATCGAATCTGGAGAGCCGGAGAAATTGCACACCACGGCGTCGGCCCACTTCGTCGTGCCTTTGAGATACGGGAAGTTGGTCACGACCACCACGGTATGGCCGGCGTCCTTCAACGCCTTCACGAGGTGCTGGTTGTTGCCCCGCTTCTCGATCCGCGCGTAATAGTTCGTCATGACGACCAGGTCCGCGTCCTTGGCCAGCTTTAGGGCCTCGGCCACCTCCTCGTCGCTGGAGTGGAAGGCGGTGTCGTCCAGGATCAGATTCATGGAATGCTTGGCCATCTGCTCGCAGAACATGTGCGGATGGCTGTACAGGTCCTTGCCCAGGAAGGAATACGGAATGGCCTGTTCGATCACCAAAATCTTTTTGTCCTTCTTCAGCGGAAGCAGCTTCTTGTCATCCCGCACGACCAGCAGGGCCTTGCGCGCCACTTCCCACGAGAAGTCTATGTTTTCCTTGCTCCGGACAATGGCCGTCGTCTGCTTCGGATCCATTTTGCCGGCTTTTTCAAACAGGCCCTGGTCGTACTTCATGCACAGCAGCCGGCGGACCGCGTCGTTGAGCCGCTCTTCGGACAGCTCGCCACGCTCGACGGCGCTCTTGATGCCAAACAGGCATTGGGCGCGAGATTCGTCGTCCGCCTTGAGCAGGATGGTGTCCACCCCGGCTTTGATCGCCAGCGCGCAGGCCTGCGGCAACGGCCACTTCTTCAAAATGGCGGCCATGCCGATGGCGTCCGAGACGATGACGCCGTCGAATCGCATTTCCTTTCGCAGCAGGTCGGTAAGGATCTTCTTGGACAGGGTGGCGGGATATTCCTTGTCATAGGCCGGGAAGATGGTGTGGGCGGTCATCAGGGCTTTGGCGCCGGCGTCAACCCCCGCCTGGAACGTGACCAGTTCGACCTCTTTCATCCGTTTCAGATCGCCCCGGCAAACGTCCAGCACGTCGTGCGCGTCGGTTGCGGAATCGCCCCGGCCCGCGAAGTGTTTGATGGTGGCAACGATGTTCGCGTCCTGGTAGCCACGCACGGTCGCTTCGACGAACTTCGCGCACTTCTTCGGGTCATCGCCGAAGGAGCGCACGCCGATTTCGGGATTCAATGGATTGATATTGACGTCGCAGACCGGGTGATAGAACTGGGTCACGCCGATGGCGGCCATCTGCTGGCCCATCACGTTGGCGACTTTGTAGGCGATGTCGAGGTCCCCGATTGCGGTCATCCCCATGGGCGGCGGGAATTGCAGCACCCGGCCGGCCGTGTAGTCATTCTTGAAGTCGCCTTCCATGTCGATCGTCACGTGCAGGGGGATGCCGGCCGGCCGGTTCATGGCAATTTCCTGCAGCTGGTTCAAGGCGGCCGTCAGTTCTTCCGGAGCTACGCTGACGCCGAAGCTGCGATCGTCGAACCACGTATGCGCAATGTCGAAATAGTCCTTTGGCTTTTTGAAATTGGGATCCACCTGGGAACGACCCCAATAGAGATTCTTGCAGGTTTCCAGGGCATACGGCTCCAGGCACAGGCCGCCCGCGTGCAGTTTGGTGATCTGTTCAAAGCCCGAAGGTGTCAGGTAAGCCCCGCGCCAGGTGAACGTGAGCACCTGCCCGCATTTTTCCAGCAGGCTCATCTTGGCCAGTTTCGCGGCCACAAAATCGTCTCGTTTTTTTGACATGCGTATCTCCTGTGAATTTTAACTGTGATGATGGTTGTCTTATGCTTTCGGCCGGCCGTGCCATTCGCGGCCGCCAGGCCCGGCTCGGAGTTCGGGTAACGAGAAGAACATTCACCGCCCGTCCTCGAAAGGCTCCGGCTCGGTTATAAATTACTTTGATTCTGGGTTTGGGCTCTTTAAGTGTCAATAGACGATGTTCCGATTCGCATGGAGAATCCTCCGGCTCGTGTCAAATTTGTCGCTGGCGAAAACGGATTTGATTGTGCGAACGAGCTTTCGACCGCTGAATTCGCAACGGTCTGATTTGGTTTGCCGGTTGCATTCCAACCGCCCCTGTGCTGTTGGAGGCGTATGCCGCCGATGATCGTGCCGGCGTCATTCGGCGTTGTCCGACCGCCGGCCGCGTCGCCGGACATGATTTTGGCCTTGTCCTTGCTGCCGCCATTCCCTAAAAAAGGCGCGCATAAAAACAGGGAAACAAATTAATAAGCAATCATTTTAGCGCGTCGCGACGTGTATGAGCCAAAAACTTCAACCCTTTCCCGGCAACATCAGTTTTAACGCCCAGCATTCGCCGATGGGCGCGTTCATGAGTTTCACCTGCGGCAACTTCGGGACGCGCGGCGGTGTCGGGTTGCAGATCGGCCAGCCGGGAAACCAGGATGTTTACATCGGCGTCAAAGACGGCGACCGCCGGAGCGACGCGCCGCCGCGATGCCTGCCGTTTTACCAGGGCAAGTCGGGCGAGGGCGCCAGCGCGTTTCTCGTCGAACAGGCCGGGCCCGAGCAGCAAAATGTTCCGGACAAGGTGCAAGCATACCGCGCCGAACAGATTCGGCGCTTTTATGGCTGGGCGACCGACCGGTGGCAGACGGACGAGCTGGAGTTCTGCCTCCACACGCCGTTCGGCGGCATTCCCGATCCGCAAATCGCCACGCCGGAGCACCTGCGCGATGCGCTGCTGCCGGCCATCACGGGCCGGCTGACGCTGGACAACCGAAAAGGCCAGGGCACGAAAACGGCGTTTTTTGCGCTGCATTTCCATGAGCCCGGCGCGCGGCCGCTGGACCTCGGCTCCAGCGCGCGCTTCCGGCTCGCGTTCGCGCACCGGCGGGATTTTGGCGTCGCTGCGGAATTGCGCGAAGCCGGCACCGGGGCCATTGCCGGGGGCAAGCCGTTTCTCTTTCAGCAGTGGACCGTGGATGGCGGCCTGCGCGACGTCAATCCGGTTCACATGCTGGCCAGCGCCGTCGGCATCGGGTTTGAAGTGCCGGCGGGCAAATCGTACGAGCTGGTCATCGCCATCGGCTGCTACCTGGATCGCGTCGTCACGACGGGCCTGGAAGGAAAGTATCTTTACGGGCATTATTTCGGCAGCCTGGGTGAAGTCCTGGCGGAGGCGCTGGACCGGGCGGACGAGCTGCGCGCCGCCGCCGAGGCGCGCGACGAGGAATTGCTGGCCTCCGGACTTACCGCGGACCAGCAGTTCATCATCGCTCATGCCACCCGCAGTTACTACGGCAGCACGCAGTTGCTCGAAGTCGGCGGGGAGCCGTTCTTCATCGTCAACGAAGGCGAGTATTGCATGATGAACACGCTGGACCTGAGTGTGGATCACATGTTCTGGGAACTGAAGCAGAACCCGTGGGCGGTGCGGAACCTGCTGGACAATTTCGTCCGCCATTACAGCTACATTGATGAAGTGAAGCGAGATCGAAGCGGTAATTCGCGCCACGCGCCCGGCGGAATCAGCTTCACCCACGACATGGGCGTCCACAACAACTTCTCGCCTCCCGGCACCAGCAGTTATGAGCTGGAAAACCTCACCGGCTGTTTCAGCTACATGACGGCCGAGCAACTCTGCAACTGGAGTCTCCTGGCCGCCACCTATGTGCTGAAGACCGGCGACCTGCCTTGGGCGCGGCTGAACCAGCACGTGCTGGCCGCCTGTGTGAGCAGCCTCGTGAACCGCGGCGGCGAGACCGGCTACGTTCACTACGATTCATCCCGCTGTGACAAGGGCGCCGAAATCACCACCTACGATTCCTTGGACAATTCCCTGGCCCAGACCCGCAACAACGTATACATGGCCGTTAAGTGCTGGGCCAGCTATCTCGGCCTGGCGCTGGTGCTCGAACAACTCCAGGTCCCCAGCGCCAAAACCGCGCGGGACGAAATGGGCCGGATTGAGCAGGATCTGCAGCGGCGCGTGAATGCCGAGGGCGTCTTCCCCGCCGTCTTTGAAGCGGACAATCCCGGCTACGTCTCGCGCATTCTGCCCGCCTGCGAAGGCCTGATTTATCCGCTGGTTTGGGGGGTGCGCGAGCGTTCGCCCTTGCAGGACGTGCTCAAGCAACACACCCGGGTGCTGCTGCTGGACCCGCAACGGCGCAACCTGTTTGCCGACGGCGGCCTCAAGCTCTCCTCCACTTCAAACAATTCCTGGATGAGCAAAATCTGCCTCGTCATGCACGTGGCGCGGCGCGTGTTCGGGCTGGACCAGGATGAGAAGGTGAAACAACTCTTCGCCGCGGCCGATGCGGCCCATGTGAAGTGGCAGACCGACGGCAGCGGCTACTGGGCATGCTCCGACCAGCTCGTCAGCGGCAAAGCGCACGGCAGCCGGTTTTACCCAAGAATCATCACCTCCGCGCTTTGGCTCGAGCCGTAGGTGTTCAGAGCAATCTCTCCCAGGCCGTCCAAAACCGAAGGCGCAGCGCCTGCCCGCATTGGTCAGGCCGCCAAACGGTCACAAAATTTCAAGGACTTTGCCGGAACCAATCACTTTGCCATCTCCAACCGTCCCCATGTCTCTGATCGAGAACATGGCGCCCACCCCCATAAACGGCAGAACATACTCTGGCCGCAAAAACTGAATCGGCACTTGTGCGGTCGAGCCGGGTGACAAGCCGCCGCTACCACGCAAATCCATGCGCATCCCGAAATACTCGCCACCACCGCCAATTGAACACTCAAAAAAATCAGGCGCCGTTGGTTGCTCGCGGCCACCTTCGGTGGTCTTTAGCAGCCGAACCTCTGCGAGAACATGTGGCTTAAATGTCACGGTGCGCTTGGCGGCCTATGGCCCCAGGCATCCCAATGCCGTGTATCGGGGTGCCCGCAGCAATTTGCTAGGTGGCATACTCATAAACTCACCAACTTGAACTCGCCTGCCCGCTCGCGATGTATCTGAGTTGCCTGCGGCGATTCGTCAGGCCACATCCGCAAAAAGCCTAAAATGCTCATAGAAGTATCCTGTCTCCACCGCGAGCGTGTATTGCTTGTAGCGTGGCGTGTCGCGAATGTCGGGGGGAACGAGACTTTCATGTAACTCATCATAGCGAACCGGCAGAAAACTCACAATCATTGGCTGTGGGTTGGTGGTCTCGGTCAGAATACAAACTCGCTCACCCGCGGTCAGTCTGCCAGAGCCGCTCAAGGTGATGGGCGCGCTAAACAGATACTGAATCTGCGCGTCGCAGCCATCAGTGACCTCCCAAATCTGGCCTTTACGAGGAAAAGGTGCTGGGTTGCTCATGACGCAGATTGTATGGGTTCAGTCCCGCATATTCGCCATTGTCCTTTCTCATCACCGGTGCAACGAATTGTACCAAATCATCCGCTTACCGCCCTGGTTGTCAATCTACGAATTCATCCATATGCGGGACTGACTTTACTTGACCTTTATTTCTCCGCGTTCTTGGCGTCTTCGCGTTAATTAGCGAAATTCGCGTCAAACCATCCGTGTTCATCCGTGGTTACCGTTCTGTTGAGAGTTGAGGGAGTCGAGCCACAGGCTCGACGCTACACAAGACTGGCTCGACGGAGTCTCGCCCCACCGGAGCGCCTCGTGACCTCGGCGGCTACGGCCCGGCGCGATAGCTTTCGGGCGGGCCGAGGTAGCTGGGCCGCACGCCGCCAAGGTCCACCACAATTTTCTGCAGCACCACGCCCGGGTCCACCATCCAGAGTTTCAGGGTGTGATCGCCGGGCTTCAGTGGCGGATGCGTGCTGTGACCAAAGCGCGCGTTGTCCTTGACGGATTGTTCCCAATCGGCGTTGCCGTTCTGCGCGGTGTAATTTTCGGGCACGAGCGTGACGGTTTGCGGCGGTTCGTCGTCGAATGACACAGCGTAGCGCAGGCCGCGACCGGCAACGAAGTTCAGGGTGGGCGCGGTGATGGCGGTGACGGCCGGCGGGTTCGTGCTGAAGAGGTACAGGCGGTATTCGAGCGTGGGCGAATCGCTGCCGGGCGTGACGGACGGCAAATCCACGGGCGCCTCGGCCCGCATGCCGGACAGGGTGCGGCCGTAATCGTCAATCTTCATCCAGCGCCGGGCGCCAACATCAACCTTCGCGGTGTAATGCTCGGGTTCGATGGAGACGCAGCCTTCGCCTTCCACAAAACCGTCGAGTGTGGCGCGGGTGGGTGTCTTGGGATTGAAGGTGTTCACGATGACGGTGACGTTAGTGCCGGCGCCGGTGATGGTGACCGTTCCGCTGGCTTTGCCTTTGGGGACTTTGTCCCAGTTGATACCGACCCACAGGCGTTTGTCCTTTTCGACCGTGCCTTTAGTTTCGCCGAGGGCGATCCAGGATTTGTTGGCCTTGGCTTTGAAGTCGAACGGCGTTTTGCCTTTGTTGAACACGTCAATGAAACGGATCTGCCGATTGAAGACGTCGAAGGTGGGAAGAACGGCTAAGTTGGTGGCACCGGGCCAGGCGGCTTCGGAACCTTCGACGGCCACGCCCATCGCGGCGGCGGGGGGTACGTCGAGCTGGGTGAGCTTGATGGCGTCGAGATTGTTGTGGGCCGGGTCGCGCCAACTGGTGTAGCCGATAACCGGCTGATCCATGAAATGGTTCCATTTGCCGCCGGCGAAGGTCTGGTTGAAGTAATTCATCAGATTCGTGTCGGCCTGGAACAGGGCGCGGGTTTCATCGGCCCAATCGTTGGCGCTGGCGCGGCCCTGGCGGGCATAAAGCGCGTTCTTGCCGGCGGCGAGATACAGTTCGTTCAACAGCGCGCAGACCTTGGTGGGGAACAGGACGAGCTCGTAAAAGGCGTCGCGTTTGTGGGCCGGCAACTGGCGGTAAATCTCCTCAGCGCGGGCGGCGATGGTCCTGAAATCGTTCACGACGTTTTCGGCTTCCTGGTAATTGACAAGGCTGTAGGTGTCGGGCGCGAGCAGCTCGGGTTTGCGGCGGCCATTGTACTTGGTGTATTTGGCGACGATGTCGGCGATGTCGTCGGCGTGCGCGGGACCGAATTCGCGCGCGGCCCAGAGGCGGGTGAATTCGTCGAAGTTGGTATTGCCCCAGCGGTCGGTGTTCCAGCCCAGGTGCATGAAGTATTCGATCGGGAACTCGTAACCCTTGAAGTGGCCCACGTTGACGATCCAGATGCGGTCGGCGCCGTATTGCTTGGCGAGCGAGAGCTGCTCCCAGACCTTGGGGATGGGGCTGGTGTTGAGCCATTGGTAACTGCGCGGGCCGCCGTGGTAATCGAAGTGGTAATAGACGCCCGCGCCGCCGGGGCGCTGGCGTTCGTCGGCGGTGGGCAGACGGCGGACGTTGCCCCAGTTGTCCTCGGCCCAGAGGAGCGTGACGTCGTCAGGCACGCGCAGGCCGTCGCTGTAAAAGCCCTGGACTTCCTTGTAGAGGCACCACAGCTGCGGGACGCCGGCGAGGTTGGTGAATTCGTCGGTGAGAATCTGGCGCTGGACGTTGACGATTTGCTCGGTCAACTCCTTGCCGATGGGCAGGCCGCTGTCGTTTTCGGCGCGCAAGCCGAGCGTGATGATGTTCTCGTAGTCGCGGTTGCGATGGATGCCGTCGCGCCAGAACTGCTGGAGGACGGGCTGCTGATTGGTATTGTTGTAATTCCAGTTGCCGTATTGGTGGCCCAGGCCGCGATCCCATTCCTTTTGCGCGCGGAGCATCGGTTCCTGGTGCGACGTCCCCATGACGACGCCGTATTCGTCAGCGAGGCGGGGATTTTCCGGATCGTCCTCGTTGAAGGCGTTGTTCCACATGGCCGGCCAGAGATAGTTGCCCTTGAGCCGCAGGATGAGTTCGAACAGGTTCGTGTAAAACCCGCGGCCGTAGTTCGCGACGCCCGGCGGGATGGGCGGGTTGGTGCTGACAGGAATGGTGCCGAATTTGTTGGTGATCCAGTTGCTCAAGTCGGGCGCCTCGTCGTTCAGGAAGATGCCGCGGTATTTGACGGCCGGTGGGCCTTGGACGGACTTGCCCGGTTTCGCGAACAACGCGTCACGGTGTTCGGGCGTGACATCCGCCCACCAATACCACGGCGACACGCCGATTTGCTCTGACAGATCGTAAATGCCGTAGATGGTCCCGCGCTTGTCGCTGCCGGCGATGACCAAAACGCCGGCCACGCCAGGCCACGGATTCGGCACGACCTGAATCAGGAACGATTCCCACTTGTTCGTGATCGGCGCAACGTCAATTTTCCCTTCGCGAATGAGTCGGTCAATGAGTTCGTTCTGGCCGATCGTGCCGATGATGATGAAGCGGATGTCGGCGCGGTCCGGGTCGTAAACCAATTCTGGGGTCACGCTGGTGACGCGGGCGATGTCCTGCCGCAGGTCGCCGGCGGCGCGCACAACGCCGGCGAAATCGTTGCTGTCCACCAGGAGAGTCGCGGCGGCGTGATTTTGGACGATGGCAAACGCGCCGGGACCGGCAACCAATTCCACGTATTGAGCCTGGCCGAGGGCGAACCCATGCCTGACAAAAGCCAGCAAGCCGAGGCCAACCAGGGAGGCCAGTTTCACCGACGATTTCATGAAATTTTTTTCATCGCTTCGCACGACTTTCCATCACGCGTTTGGTGCGATGGGGCAATATTAGCTCACCGGGGAATGGACGATTCTATGTTTCTGACGGGTTTTGTCACTTCATTCTTGAAATCAATTCCACGCGGCATTACAGAACAATAAGCGGCTGAAAGTCGTCACCGCCGGTAGTTGCCAGTAAATGACGCTCAAGGTCGATTTCAAATCATCTTGCATGGTTAAGCTATGAAGACATTGCGCCGGTTTTTTTCGTTGTCGATCGCGCCTTTTTGGTTTGCGGTAATTGCCGCGTCGCTCGTGCCGGTGGCTGGGCCGGCGCAAACCCGGGACCTGGTCAACGGCAACCTGATTCAGTTCAATGACAACGGCGCCTGGACCTGGTATTCGGACGAGCGGGCCATTGTTGATCCGACGGGTGGCAAGCTGGTCGTTGGTTCGGATGCCAGCGGCAGCGGTCTGGGCGGCTCGCCTCGCAACGGAGGTGTGGAAGCCGCCCTGTTCGATCTTCAGAGCGGCACCTCCCAGAGATTCACTCTGTTCCTAGGTGCGCCGCTGGGGTGCGATGATCACAATGCGCCGGCGTTCATGCTGCGACCGGACGGCGAATACCTGTCGCAGTGGACCGGCCATAACAACAATTATTTGAGCTATTTCAGAATTTTCAACGGCAGCGCCTGGGGGCCAACCAACACTTTTGACTGGCAACCCCTCGGCGCCACGAGCAGCGAAATGGCCAGCTATTCGAACCCGCACTATCTGCCGGCCGAAAACCGGACCTACACCTTCGTTCGATCCCTGGACATCAAGAGCATGAACATCCTGCTTTCGACCAACTACGGCGACACGTGGACCTACTATGGAAAGTTGAACCGCAGTTATCCGGGCTCCGGGTACAACCCCGGCTACTACAAGTTCTGCGATAACGGCGTGGATCGAATTGACTTTATCTGCACCGAATCGCATCCGCGGGACACGCTCACCAGCATGTATCACGGGTACATCAGCAACGGCATGAGTTTCAAAACCGACGGCACCCTGGTGGACGGCAACCTGAACGACACCAACGCGCCGCTCTCCTCCAACTTCATGCTGGTGTTTTCCAATGGCACGGTGATGCCGCCGGGACAAACCAACTATCGCTGCTGGAACTCCGACGTGCAATGGTACGCCGACCAGACCATCGAGGCCATCATCCACGCGCGCATCAATCAGTCCAACCACCCCCCCGGTTACCCCGACACGGAGGACCCCAATCATGCGTTCTTTTTCTGCCGTTGGGACGGCACGAAATGGACTTCGACGTATCTCTGCCAGGCCGGTTACAAGTTGTATTCCGCCGAGGCGGACTACGTGGGCCTGGGCGCGCTCAGCCCGAACGACCCGAACACCATTTACCTTTCCACGAAGTACGATCCGCGCGCGGTCACGCCGGGGGTGACCGACACCAATCCGCCGTATTCGACGAATCGTGAAATCTGGCAGGGCTTTACCACCAATCACGGGGCAAGCTTTGCCTGGCGGCCGATCACGCAGAATTCCGTTCGCGACAACCTGCGCCCGATTGTTCCGAAGTGGGATGCCAATAACACCGCGTTGATCTGGTTCCGCGGAACTTACAATGCTGCGAATGCGGCGCAGAACTACGATGCGGCCCCGGTGGGCATTGTCGAGCATCGCACGGAAGTGGTCGGGCCGAGGCACTACGTGGATGCGACGGCCGGGGCCGGCGGCAACACCCTGTTGACGAACGGCTCGACGCTGGTCCTGAGTTCCGGGGCGAACCAATGGCATTCGCAAGCGGGGGTCGGGAATAATTCAACCATCCTCAGTTCGGCCGATGCCATCGGCGAAACGCCGCCCATGATTATGACCACGGTGACGGTGCCCGGGCCCGGCACTTACGACTTGTGGGTGAACTTCTGGGGAACCGGCACGACCAACGCCGATTGGCGCATCCTGGCGGGGATTAATCCGGCCGCGCTGCAGACCTACCGGGCGGAGAAATGTGAACAGGTCCAGGCCGCCACCCAGGACACCAGCCTGGTCCTGACCAACACCAGCACGCCCACCAATTATCTCTACCAGGCTTATGTCGGTCGTGCCGTTGCCTCCGTCAGCAACACCCTCACCGTTCTCGTCGGAGGCAATGCGATCAATACCGGCGGCAATGGAACGACCCTCGGCGGCAGCACAAACCGGACCTGGTATGACGGCATCAGCTACGCGAAAGTGAGTCCCTTCCAGATTACCTCCGTCAGTAATGCGCCGACGGCGGTGACGATTGCATGGAATTCGCCGCTGACGCAGGATTCACTCACCATCCCCAGTTACACGGTGTGGAGAAAGAACGCCCTGAACGATCCCCATTGGACCATCTTGGTGTCGAACTTGCCGGCCGCCGGCTTCACCACCAGTTATACCGACAATCCCGGCGGCAACACCGCATTTTATCGGGTGTCCTGGCCGTGAAAGGGCGGGGCGGCTCGGGGGCAACCGGCGTAGTGATTTCTACTGCGGAGTCCAGATGCGGAACTCGGCGCTGCCATAAAGCAGCGCCATCATGTAGAGCAGGCCCTCGTAATACCGCTCCAGGCCGTCCGGGACGGGAGTGTTCCAAAGCGCCTCGACGAATTCTTTCGAGCGCGGGTTCGTTGCGGCAAGGCTGGCCACGGCATTCACGGCCACGAGGCCCTGGGCGTGTCGATCTTCCAACTGCAGGCCATCGAGCGTGAACCGGCAGCCATAGTTGGTCATCCCTTTGGATTCAAAGAACGCCTGCAACCGGTCGCTCAAATCCCGCTCCCGGGTATCCTTGCCCCACCAGGACCAGTCCACCGACCAGTTGCCGGCGGTACGAAAGGCGTCGTACTGGAAATTGGCTGCTCCCCGGTTCCAGCCATTGGTCACCACCGAGCCGTCAAAATTGGCGTAGTCCGGCGCCAGGCCGGTCATTGGATGGGTCACCCGTACGAAGAAATCGCGGCTTGCCGCGGCGGCCCCGGCCCAGAAGTCGCGGTCCTCGAGCGGCCCCCAGCGCGACCAGAGCTCGTAAAACGCGGGGAGATGGTACGACGGGTCGGTGAAGGGCGGGCGCTCGGTGCTCGGCGAGAACAAGATCATTTTGTGTTCCTCATTGACCAGCGGCCCGGCGGTCACTTCCAGCACCCGGTTCGTTTTGCCCCACGTCAGGGACAACGTTCCCTTGATCAGCGCGCGGTGCCGCAGGTTGGTCAGCAGCCGGTCGGCTTCGGCCTGGTAGTTGTAAATGCCGGTGCCGTTGCCCCAGCGATGGGCGGCGAAGTAAAGCGCCATGACATAATATTCCTCTCCGTCCGGGGCCACGAATTGGCTCATGACCGTGCCGTTGGTTCGAGCCTGCCACGAAAAAAAACCGTAGCTGGGGTGCGTCGGCGAATCGTGGTAGAGATAGGTCATCGACCAGTTCCAAAGGGCGTCGAACTCGGCTTTCCGGTTCAGTTGCACCGCGATCATCATGCCATACGACAATCCTTCAGTGCGCACATCGCGGTGCTTGATATCGGTGACAAAGGCGAGGGGGCCGTTCGCGTTGGTGCCCGCTTCGTAATAAACCGTCTGGGTGTCAGAATCGCCGTGGAACAACTGTTGGAACGCGCGGCTGATTTTGTTGGAGATGGCCGCCGGCGAATAACCGGCTTCGGCAAACAGATTGCGGTAGCGGCCGGTGGCAAAGGCTCCGGTCCCGTCGACAACCGCCTGGCCGGGCTGGCGGGGCGGAGCCGCCAGAGGGCCGGCGAATGAAGCCGCTTCGGGCAATCCCATCAGCGCCAGGGAACCAAGCCAGGCAACGCAGGCCCGTTTCAGGGCGTGGTCCCCGGCTATTCGACGATGATTCATGCGACCGGCCATTTCTCCAGTTGCGCCCATGCGCTCACTTAAGCCATTTGCGATGGTTATGGAATGGATAATCATACGTTTCGCATGGAGAATGTTCCGATGTTGGCGCGCGGCCTGTGGTGGACAAGCAAAAATCGGCGTTTTTCAAGTGCGGGTCGCACGGCATTCATCATACGCACTGCTGGTGAGTATATCTACTCTGGTCGGGAACAGGTTTAACGCTAATAATTTGATTTCAGGACGGTTACGCCAGGCCGGAAATCATTGGTAATCACCAATTTGTTTGAGCCTCGTACTTTCTCCTTGACTCCGCTTTGGAACCAGATAAAGTTCGAGGTACGAACTAATCCCGTTAAGCAATGCTTAAAAAGCATGCGGTGTGTTGTGCGCAAAATTGATTTGAACAATTTTCAGGTGGCAACCAGTGAAACAGTTCGCGACATCAACAGTCGCATCATGTTGAACCTGGTCCGCAAACACCAGCCGGTATCCCGCGCGGATTTGATGCGCTATTCGGGACTGCAGCGCAGCACGGTGTCGGCCATCGCCGAACAGCTCATCGCCGAACGCTGGTTGAAGGAAGGGGCGGTGGGCAATCTGCCGCGCGGGCGCAAACCGACTTTCCTGCACCTGAACACCGAACGTTGCGGGGTCGTGGGGGTGGACATTCAGCCGGCGACGACCACCTTGGCGGTGGCCAGCATCGACAGCCAGATCGTGGCTCAGGAATCCATGCCCACGCAAATGGACCCGCTCGAATTCGTCGCCGAGTTGAGCCGTCGGATCAAGAACCTGATTCAAGCCTATCCGCAGGATGCTTTCGAGGGCGTCGGCGTCAGCCTCCCGGGTCGAATTGATGCGACCTCCCAACAGCTCATTTTTGCTCCCCGCCTGAACTGGGGCGAGTTTGATCTAAAAGAGCATCTGGAACAGAGCCTCGGGTTGCCAGTGGAATTGGAGAACGCCGCCAACGCTTGCGCCCTGGCCGAACTGTGGTCGGGACGGCATGGAGACGGCGTGCGCGACTTGGTGGCGGTGACCGTGTCAGACGGCATCGGCGTGGGCATGATGATGAACGGTCAGATGGTGCGCGGCTCACGGGGTGTGGCGGGCGAATTCGGTCATGTCACGCTGGTTCCAGAGGGTCCCCTCTGCCGGTGTGGCAACACCGGTTGCTGGGAAGCGCTGGCCTCCAACGCGGCCGCCGTCCGTTATTATTTGGAGGCGGCTTCCCCCCGCAACGGCGAGGCGGCGTCCCGGAACGGCAAGGCCCGACCCACTTTCGGCGACATTCTGCGTTTGGCGGAACAGGGCGACGCCCACGCGACCCAGGCGTTGCAGCAGATGGCGCATCACCTGGGCGCCGGCATTGCCATGCTGGTGACCGGTTTGGCCCCCGACGTTCTGGTGGTGGTCGGCGAGGTGACGCGGGCGTGGGAAATGGTGGGGCCGGCGGTCGAGGAGGTCGTCAAACAACGGTCGTTAACTCATGCCGTCACGCGGATTTTGCCGACCGACCCCGAAGCCCAACCCCGGTTGCGGGGCACCATCGTGCTGGTGTTACAGAAACATTTTGCCGCCCCCTTGATTGCATGAATCGAATGGTCCAAACGACCGGTTTCCCCCGGGGCGGGAATGCCGCCCGGGGCGAAAGTTGATTTTTGGTTAAAATCCGGATGAAAACAGTCGAGATTGGATTATCACGACCGGCTATTCAAAATGGCGCGGAGCGGGTGGGCTTTAATGAGTCGGAGCCGGTCCGGAAAATCCAGGAGAGCATAGCGTACATGAAGCAGCACTTGGACGGAACCCTGCGCGTGGCCACGCTGGCGGCCCGGGCCAGCCTGTCCCCTTCGCACTTCTTCGCGCTGTTCAAACGCCAGATCGGCTACGCGCCGATTGATTATTTCATCCGGCTGCGCATGCAGCAGGCTTGCCGGCTTCTGGACGAAACCCGGTTGAGCGTGAAAGAGGTCGCCGCGGCGCTGGGGTACGACGACCCGTTTTATTTTTCGCGCATTTTCAAATCCGTCAACCGCGTCGCCCCGAGCGAATACCGGCTGATGAAAAACGGAGCCAAGGAGGCGGTCCGGAGTTGCGGCATCGCCCTGTGTTTGTCTCCCGTCCGCGAATTCGGGACCGGCATGGAAAGCAACGGCTTCGGCCCGTTGGCCGGGGCGGAAGACCGAAGCCTGCGCGGGGGCCCGGTGGTGACGCTGGCCAGCTACCGAGATGTAGTGAAAAACGACCGCAACCCAAAAAATGTTTAAACGACAACTAATGAATTGATCAATATGCACAGCCAACCAACAAACTGGAAACGGCGGAGCCTCCGGACCGGCGGCTTTACCCTGATTGAATTGCTGGTCGTCATCGCCATCATCGCCATCCTGGCGGCGTTGCTGTTGCCGGCGCTGGCCCAGGCGAAGTTCCGGGCCAAGACCCTCAACTGCATGTCGAACTTCAAGAACTGGTGCACGATGGTGAACGTGTACGCCAACGATGACCCCCAGGGCCGGTTGCCGCGATTCGATTGGGCCGGCGGTGGCGGCAGTTATTGCTGGGACGTCGCCACCAATATGGTAACTTCGCTTGGGCCTTATGGATTAACCATTCCGATGTGGTTTGATCCCGTGCGCCAGGATGAATATGACGCCGTGGCCAAGAAATTTAAGGATAAATACGGTCGTGAAATGGCCAGCCTTGAAGATCTTGAGGCCAGTTTTAACATTAATAATTTCACGGAGGGCATCATCCAACACAATTGGTGGGTGCAGCGAAGCGGTTCCCTTCCGGCTACTTCCGGTTCTATTTTCCCGAAAGACAAGGATAGCGAACCGCTGTTTCTGACTCTGAATTTGTGGGCGAGGGGCACTCCCTTGGGCGAATACGGCACACCCAAAAAGGCCAGCAAGAGCGAGTCATGGAATATGGTGCCATTCATCAGTTGCAAGGCCGGTGCCAGCTCAAAGGGCGCTGGACTTAACCCGCCCGCGAGCGGCACATCGGCGAAAATGAGTGTCAATGATATCGCCAACAACACAGCCCATTTTTACAACGGCGTTTTGAAGGGCGTGAATGCGGCATATGCCGATGGTCACGTCGAACAGCACAGCAAATCACAAATGGTCTGTGGCTACAGCCAGGGCGATCCCTTCTGGTTCTACTGAGAAAATTTGAGTCGCTACCCGTAACTAACCCAAAACTAAAGCAAACCAAATGAAAACCCCAAACCCCAAACCGGTACAAATCCCACGCCTGGCGCCGGCCACGGCGTTGGGAAGCCAATCCTTAAAAACCATGAAACCCAAACTCAGAATCATCGAACTCCTCCTTGTCGTCCTCTGCGGCGCCTTCGCCACGACGGCTGCCTTTGGCCAGACGTTATACGTGTGGAATCCGCTGCTGGGCAATGCCAATGGAACCAACCTGGCCACCGCCGCCAATTGGACCACCAATGGCACTACACCCGCTGTGAGCCTCCCCAACGGGGCCTCGCAAGACACCGCCCAGTGGGATAACACCACCAACGTTGATCTGGTGATAAGTTACTCCGGCACCGGGGCCGAACCCACCTTGCCCGGCACCGGCTTCGGCACATCGGGAATCAATTTGGTCCTCACGGCCAATCAAACCAACAAGGTGCAGCTCATCTCTTATGCCGCGCAAGCCAACAACGTCGGCCTCAACAACATCACCGTCAACGGGCCTGGTGGACAGATTGCCATCGGGGGCGGCGTTCCGGGCAATGTGTGGGCTCTTATCGGCCGGCCGGCCGGCGGCACCCACGATTGGATCAACAATTCAACCAACCCTGCCATCATCTATCCCAATATGGGGATGCAAGCCGGCGGCGGCGCCGTCTATACGATTGTCTTTGACGGCAGCGGGGATTGGCGCGTCACCAACACCCTGGCGAACGCCAACAACACCGGCATCCAACTGGCCAAATTGGGCACCGGCACCTGGTATTGGAACGGCCCGACCACCCCGGGCAATGCCCTGCAACCCAACAGCACCATCAACAGCCCGCTTACCTTCGGCGGCGGCAAAGTGGTTCTCCAGTGGAATAACATCCTAATCAACAACGACGCCATCCAAAACGTCGGCGATCTGCTGAAATTCGATGCAACTTCGCAGGCGCAGACCCTGAACGGTGCCATTTCCGGCTCCGGCGCGCTGGAGGTGGCCAACGGCACGCTCACCCTGGGCGGCCAGAACACCTATTACGGCACCAACATCCTCAGCGGTGGCGTGCTGATCGTCAACGCCGCCGAGAACCCGGGCACGTCCGGCCCGCTCGGTGAGCCGGTCACCCCGAACTCGATTACTTTCACCGGTGGCACGCTGCAATTCAGCGTGAACAACGTGTACGATTACTCACCGCGCTTCGACTCCTCAGCCGGCCAGCAGTATAAGATTGACTCCGGCGGGCAAAGCGTGGCGTTTACCAACAACCTGACCAGCAGCGGCGGCACCGTCACCAAGCTTGGCAACGGCACCCTCACCCTGGCCGGGACCAACAGCTATAGCGGAGCGAGCACGGTCAGCGCCGGCAAACTGGTCTTCGAGGGCCCGATGTCCGGCACCGGCAACATCACGGTGGCCGATGGCGCGGCGCTCGGCGTGTACAGCACGGCCACGCAACTGGCACCGAACACCCTCACGCTGGGCAGCAGCTCTGGCGCGATCCTCGAATTCAACAACGTGAGCAGCACGACCACCGCGCCGCTGGCGCCGGTCAATATTGCCTCCGCCGGCACCCAGACCATCAACATCAACAGCGGCACACTCGCCCCGGGCAGCAGTTATCCGTTGCTCTCCTGGACCAGCGGCACCGCGCCGGGAACCAGCCTGGGGATTTTGAACGGGTTCATTGGCAATCTCACGACCAATGGAAGCTCGATTAAACTGAATATCACAGCGACGGCCTACAAGTGGAGCGGCTCGAACAACGCCAATTGGGACACGACCACGGCGAACAACTGGATCCAAAACAGCGGTCCGGTGGTTTATGGCGCCAACGGTCCGGGGCCGGCCTTGTTTGACGACACGGCGGCCGGGAACTTCAGCATCACCCTCAACTCCGCGGTTACCTCGACGCTCATGACGGTTAACAACAGCGCCAACGCTTATAGCTTCACCTCCAGCGGTGGAAACAACATCGGCGGCAGCACGCCCTTGAAGAAGCAAGGCAGCGGCACACTGACGCTGTCCGGCGGCGCCAATACCTACACCGGCGCCACGACCCTCAGCGGCGGCACGGTGAGCGTCGGCGTGCTGGCCAACGGCGGTTCGGCCAGTGACATCGGCCAGGCGGCCAGCGCGGCGGCCAACCTGGTGCTTGACGGCGGCACGCTGCAGTATAGCGGCGCGGCTGCGACCATTGATCGCTTGTTCACGGTCACTACCGGTAGCGGCACGATCGACGCCTCGGGTACCGGCCCGCTGGCCTTTAACAACACCGGGGCGCTCGCCTACGGCGGCAACGGCCCGCGCACGCTCATTCTGACCGGCACCCTGGCAGACACCAACACGCTCGCCTCAGTGTACGCGAACAATGGCGGCGCGAGCGCGCTGACCAAGAACGGCTCCGGCAGTTGGGTTTTGACCGGAAACAATACTTACTCCGGCGTGACCACGATTAACAACGGCGTGCTGCAGATCGGCGCGGGTGGTTCGACCGGTTCTGCCGGCAGTGGCAACATCGTTGACAACGGCAGCCTCATCTTCAACCGTAACAACAGCCTGACCGTCAGCGGCGTCATCAGCGGCACCGGCACCCTCACGGTCACGAACGGCACGGTCATTCTGACCGGCAACAACACCCTGTCCAGTGTTGCCGCCCAGGCCTCCACCACCGTCATCACCAACGGCGCCACGCTGCAACTGGGCAATGGCGGCGGTTCCGGCCGGTTGGACAGTGCCAGCGGCATTGTTGACAACGGCACGTTGGTCTTCAACAGCAGCGCTGCCCAATCTTATGTTGGGTTCTTCGCTACGATTGTTGGATCGGGCAACGTGAGTGACGTCGGTTCCGGTCTGGTGAAGCTCATCGGCAACAACAGCTACAGCGGCTGGACGTCCATCAGTCCCGGAGCGACCCTGCAGCTTTGCGAAGGCAACCAGGGCAATACGTCAACCTCCGTCATCACCAACAACGGGATCCTCAAGCTGGTTCGCCAGGACTACGGTGTCTTCTTTATCACCAACAACATCCTCGGCTCGGGCAGCGTGTATAAAGACGTCAACAACCCGAACGACGGTGATGTAGGGTTCCTGGGCCAGAATACCTATGCCGGTGGCACGTACATCGCCGGCGGCTCGATCATGCTCGGTGACGGCGGCACGGCTGGTGCCGGTTCCATCGTGGGCAGCGTGTTGTTTACTAACACCACGACTCCCTTCGATACGTTCAGGTCGTTCGGATTCAACCGTCCCGATGACTTCACGTTCACCAACGTGCTCGCGTCGGCTCCAACCCTTGTTACGGGCGCCGGCGCATCACCTGCTGCCAACCAGGGCGCAGTGGTTAAATGGAACACCAACAAGGTGACGCTGACGGCCAACAACACCTATTCCGGCGGCACCATCGTCAGCAACGGCGTGCTGGTGGTCGGTAACGGTGGCACCACCGGTGCCATCGGCACCAATACCGCCAACGTCCAGGGCTCGCTCCTCTTCAACCGCTCGGACGCTGTGACGTTCTCCGGCGGCATCACGGGAACGGGCCTGGTCGCCCAGGTGGGCTCCGGCACGTTGACACTGAGCGGCGGAAACACCCTCACCGGCAGCACCGTGGTCAGCAACGGCACGCTGGTGATCGCCGTGCAGAATGTCGGCGGCGAACTCGACGTGCGCGGCGGCAAGCTGATTGCGGGCAGTGCGGCCTCGGTCAGCACGTTGAATGTGGCGAGCAACATGAACATTTCAGCGGGGACCGTTACGGTCAACCTGAACAAGTCCTTGTCGCCGTCGAACACCATCTACGCCGTCGCAGGCACTGCTACGGCCAGCGGCGGGACGCTGAAGCTGGTCAACCTCGGCTCGAGCCTCGTGGCGGGAGACAAGTTCTATGTCTTCACCAACGCGGTCGCCGGCGGAGCCACCATGACGGTGTCTGGGTTGGGTTACACGTTCAACAACAACCTGGCTTCCGACGGGTCAGTTTCGGTGGCGACCGTTTTGCCGCCGCCAGCACTCTCGTTCGCGACCTCGGGCGCGGGTGGGACGACCTTGACCCTGTCGTGGCCGGCTTCCTGGACGGGCCTGCATGTGCAGAGCCAGACCAACTCGATCAGCGTCGGTCTGAGTTCGAATTGGGTCACCATCCCGGGAACGGACGCCAGCAACAGTTACGTCACCACAATCGACAAGACGAAACCGACTGTGTTCTATCGTCTGGCGCCGTAAAACGCGCTTAGACTGATGGGGGTAATGAGACATGGGTGGCACCTTTCCCGGTCCGCAAGGATCGGGCGGGTGCCACCCAAAAATTTTTGGGCCATGGCTGGGTTGGCCCGGGGCTGGCACGTCTGAGTAAAGCTACTCATTTATTTGTCCCCGCCTCACAAGGTATCTTGGCAAGGAGCAGAAATGCCTGATGTCATAATACTTTTGTGATGAAACAATCGAACAAAGGTGCCTTCACCCTGATTGAATTGCTGGTGGTCATCGCCATTATTGCCGTCCTGGCCGCGCTCTTGTTGCCGGCGCTGGCCAAGGCGAAGGAGCGCGGGATCCGGATTCAATGTATTGGGAATCTGCACCAAATGGAGATTGCCCTCCATGCCTATGGCGGGGATTGGGGTGACAAACTCCCGGTGCTGGAAGCTCCCGGTGGCGCAACCTGGGCGTGGGATATGCCGTATAACGCGGCGGAGACCATGTTGACGGCGGTGGGCGGCACCAAAAAGGCGTTTTATTGCCCGGGAACAGCGCCGCGCTTTACCGACACGGAAAACTTCGAAGACAAGGGCAAGGACTCGAGCGGGAAGCCAAAGAATTTGTGGGACTGGGGCAACAGCACGGGCGGCAACCCCTCGGATGGATTCCACATCACGGGATACTTGTTCGCGTTTTCCGGGACGCTTTGTCTGCTGGTTGCTTCCAATCAAAACACGACGCTGCAGCCCGAGCGGCAAAGGTTGTTCTCCAATCTCAATTACTTTTATCCGGCCACCCCGATCAATGCCGAGCGGGTCCTCGTGGCCGATACCACCCTTTGCTCTCCCTCCGGCGCCTCTTACGTCCAACGCTACAGTTCCGGCTACAACTACGTGAACGTGGCGGGCGGTTTTTACAAGCCCCACATCAGCCCGCATCTGAAAGGTGCGGTCCCGGCGGGCGGAAATATCGGCTTCAAGGACGGCCACGTGGCCTGGCGCAAATTCGACGACATGGATGCACGATCCAATTGCCAATTCGTGACCTTCTGGTGGTAACGCTGGATTGTCTGGAAGAGGCCCTCCTAAACGAGGCAGGGTTGGGCTGAATGACCGGAAATGCCGGAATGAGAATTTCTAGAACGATGAATTATGTCACAATATTCGCTATCGGCCAAAACCCATGCTACCTTCTAGCCAAGCGCATTAAACCATTCTCCATGTTGCATTCATATTATCAATGGGTCCTCACCGTGATGCAAATTCACTTGGATGTCATTCTGTGGCCAAGGGCATGACCAGGGCTGGGCCACGCTTTGAAATCTGGCGAATTGATGAAATTTATGAAATCTATGGCCAAGCCACTGTTTGTCGGACACCTGGCGCCTTTCGAGTTAGCTGAGAGCAAACCATGGCAAAGCGCCTGGCGCGGCGTGTCGAAAGCGCTCGTCTGCGGTCTTGTCCTTCAGGCGGGATTGGCCGCCGCGCAAAATCTGGCGACGAATCCCGGCTTCGAAACCGGCAACACGACAGGCTGGTCGACTTTCGGCGGCCTGCCCGCCAGCGCCATATCGGCCGAGACCCTGCAAGTTCATTCCGGCAGTTACGCCGCGCTGGTGACGAACCGCACCGCCACTTACATGGGCATATCACAGTCGTTGTCGGGGGTGCTTCAGGCGGGGCAAACCTACAGTATTTCGGCGTCGGTACGGCTGGTCGGAGGTGCCAGCCAGACTGCTTATTTGACCATCCAAAAGATAGATGGCAACGGCACCTCTTACACTCAAGTCGCCACTAATTCCGTTTCAGCGAGTGGTTGGACGCAGTTGTCGGTGATACCCTACGCCTTCAATTATTCCGGCACGCTCAGTTCGCTGATCCTCTACGCGGAACTTCCGAACAGCGCAACCGGGGCCTATTATATCGACGACCTGCTCGTGCTGCAAACCAACGCCGCTCCCAGCCCCACGACCAATGCGCAATGCACCGTGGATTGGACGAACGTCTTCCAACGCATTGACGGCTTTGGCGCGTCCTCGGCCTGGGACGGCAGTTGGACGACCGCGCAAGCCGACCTGCTCTTTTCGACCAATACCGGCGTCGGCCTTTCGTTGCTGCGCAATCATATCACCTATGCCGGTTCGTCCGCGCCGACCGACACCCCGACAACGGCTGAAACCAGCATTATGCAGATGGCCCAGGCGCGCGGCGCGCGGATCTGGAGCGCGCCGTGGACGCCGGCGACCGGCTTCAAGAACACCAACGATATCTATGATTCCAAGCCAATCACCAACGCGGTCTTTGGCGGCACTTATTTGGGCAGCGGTAACAACGCCACCAACCTGGCTTACGCCAGCCAACTGGCCAATTATGTTGCCAGCATGAAGAACAGCTACGGCGTGAACATTTACGCCGTTTCCGTGCAGAACGAGCCGGATGCCAGCATCAACACCTATGAAGCCTGCCAGTGGACCGGCCCCCAAATCCGGGATTTTGCCACCAACCTCTCTGCGGCGCTGACCGCCAAGGGCTTCGGTTCGACCAAAATCATCCTGCCGGAAAGCGAGAACTGGACCGATCCGCATAATCTGATGGGCCCGACTCTCGGCGATCCCAACGCCGCGGCCGCCGTCAGCATCATCGCCAACCACAATTATGTCGCCGACAATAGTGTCGGTGACCAGACCACGCCGGCGGCGCTCAACACTTCCGGCAAGACCTGCTGGGAAACGGAGGTGGCGCTGCTTTCCGGCAGCGACAGCAGCATCAACAACGCGCTGTACTGGGC
>Ga0335069_10000287_pt1 | contig 87673 bp, 78 predicted proteins | sample Lox_Sample_11_FD_206714 | JGI IMG/M metagenome (GOLD analysis project Ga0335069, IMG submission 206714) | Soil microbial communities from Loxahatchee National Wildlife Refuge, Florida, United States - Lox_Sample_1.1 | ecosystem: Environmental > Terrestrial > Soil > Wetlands | place: USA... | reverse complement strand
CGGTTTCGAGTAGCTCGCGAACCTGCGCGTCCTTCTGGTAAGCCTCTTTTAACTGCGGCGACTCTTCGATCGCCTGCTCCAGCTTGATGTTGAGCTGGTTCGGCACCATCTTGGCGATGCGGTCGACGTCGCTGTATGGCACATCCATCGCCCGGCCGACGTCCTTAATCGCAGCCTTTGCCGCCATGGTGCCAAAGGTGATGATCTGCGCCACATTTTCCCGACCGTACTTCCGAGTCACGTAGTCAATCACTTCACCGCGCCGGTTCATACAGAAGTCGATGTCAATATCCGGCATCGAAATGCGCTCCGGATTCAAGAAGCGCTCAAACAACAACTCATGCTGCAGTGGATCGATATCCGTGATGCCTAACGAATAAGCCACCAATGCGCCCGCCGCCGATCCGCGCCCCGGTCCCACCGGGATGTCGTGCTCTTTCGCGTAGCGGATGAAATCCCAGACGATCAGGAAGTAGCCGGAGAACTGCATCTGCTGAATGATGGCGATTTCACGTGCGAGCCGCTGCTCGTAATCTCCCAGGCCGTGTTTCAGCTTCCCCTGCTCGGCCAGCGGCCGAATCTTCTCCAGCCGCCGCGCAAATCCCTCCCGCGTCACATGCTCGAAATAACTATCCAGCGTGTAGCCCGGGGGAACATCGAAGTGCGGGAAGGGGCTGCTGACCTTCTCCAGCCGCATGTTGCAACGCTCGGCGATATCCAGCGTGCGGGTCAGTACGTCCGGCGCATCTTTGAACACACGCGCCATCTCTTCGTAACTTTTCACGAAGAACTGGTTCCCATCGAACTTCATCCGATTCGTATCCTGGATCGACTTACCTGTCTGGATACAAACCATCACATCCTGGGCGTGGGCATCATCTTCACAGAGGTAGTGGCTATCATTCGTAGCCACCATAGGTAAAGCTAGCTCTTTTTCGATTTGGAAAAGGCCTGCATGGATGCGGTGCTCAAGTTCGAGCCCCTGGTCCTGAATCTCCAGGTAGAAATTCTTTTCGCCGAAAATTTCCCGATACTGCGCGGCCGCGTCCCGGGCCGCTTCGTATTTCCCTTCGACCAGTCGTTCCGCAACTTCGCCCTTCAAACACCCCGAAAGACCGATCAGCCCTTTTGAATGCTCAGCAAGGAATCGCTTGCTGATGCGCGGCTTGTAATAAAAACCATGCAGCGATGCCTCTGATGTAATTCGCGCCAGGTTCCGGTATCCCTCTTCGTTTTCAGCCAGTACCAGCAGATGGTTGTAGGTGTCGCCTTCCGGAGGCGTGCGCTCGATGTTGTGATCTTCTTTCTTGCAGACGTAGAGCTCGCACCCCATGATTGGCTTCACGCCGGCTGCTTTCGCCGCATTCACGAAGTGCACTGCGCCAAAAATGTTGCCGTGGTCGGTCATCGCGACCGCCGGCATACCCAGCTCTTTCACACGTTTGACAAGCTTCTCGACGTCGCACGCGCCGTCAAGCATCGAGTAGTCGGTATGCAGGTGCAGGTGTACGAATTGAGCCATTTTGTTCTGAGTACCGGATAGCGGTCGTGCCCATGCGGGCACCTGGCTGGTCACAACGGCTGGAGCTTTACTCTCTATTCTAACGGGTCATGCAGTTCGCGCAACTGCGACGTCTGTGGACAACTCGGCAATCGCAAAGAAAGTTGGCCTATCGCGGGACCTGAAAGTCGACGCCTCGTTCCTCGTTCAATTTAGTCGTGGCATCCAGATCGAGGTCTGCCAGTGGAATCTTCTTCTGCCGCTGATCGGCAATCACCACCAGAGTCTTGCCGACGATGGCATAGTTCTTGACTTGCTGAATCCGCTGATCGCGAAACACCAGCACGGTCGCCAGATCCGGACGCGTGCTGAAGCGGTCCTTATCTTTCCCTGGCTGTTTGGTTGACTGCGATGGCTCGGCCGCTGATGGTTCGGGTGCCGTAGATCGGTATCTCTCCTCGGCGTATTGTGACGCTTCCAACTGCTCGCGCAGTTGCTGCACCTGCTGGCTCAACTCGTCCATTTGACGAGCATTCACGTCGTCTTCGACGCTCGAATCGTTATCGTATGAGGACGAATCCCACCACCACGGCCAATAAGCACCGTACGCATAATAGGGATAAGCGTATCCATAACGACCGTAAAAGCCCACGTAGTAGCGATAGGAGGGGTAGTGATAGTACGGATAGGTTCTGTGAGGATAACCGTGCCCGCAGTTATAGCAACCGCGATAGCCCGAATGGAAGCCGCGGGTGGGTCCGGCGTGCATTGCCATCGTGCCGCCGGTGTGGGCCGAGACACCCGGCCCGCGCGAAACTGCCGCTGCATGGCCCATTCCTCCGCCGTGGAACCCGCCGCCGCCTCTTTGAGACCAGGCAGAAGGCAGCCCCAACAGGAAGGCGAACGCCGCTACTGCGAGAACGCGACGCATCCGTTCATTATAGACCGGTTTCGCTCGCTGGCCGGCAGCCCCAACTAGTGCTTTTTCTTGGCAGCCGCCTTCTTCGCCGCGGGCTTTGCCCCTTTAGATCCCTTGCCAGACGGCGCTTTGGATGGTTTCGCCGGCGGCTTGCTGGGGGCGTGCTTCGGCGGAGCGGGCTTGGCCGGCGCCACAGGTTTGGCTACAGATACTTTTCCCGACACTGGCTTTGCGGCGGTCTCTGCTTTACCAGGCGCGCTTTTCCCCTTGGCATCGGCGGCTGGCACGCCACCCGCTTCTCCGACCGCCGCTTTGCCTTTTTTCTTGCCTGCCAACGGCGCAGGTGCTGCCTGGACCGCCGCTGCAGCAGCGACCACCGCGGCTTTGGCGCCTCTTCCGCGCTTCGCTGGAGGTGGCGGAGGAGGCGGGGGTGGGGGCGGCGCCAGCGGCTTGAGATATTTTAAAGTCTCGGTACGCGAGCGCAGTTTGCCGTCCAGCAGCAAGAGGAAAACATCGTGTGCGATCTTCGCATACTCCGGCAGCTGCGGCGTGATGTGCAGCTCGGTCATCTCCGGAAGCGGAACCTTCTGCTGGACCTGCCGCCACTTGGTAAAGAAATTCTTGATCTTTAACTGCACACCCTGCTGGCGCGACGTCACTGCCAGGAACAAGATCATCTCCGGCCGTGCGTTCGACAGCAGTTGCCAAGTCCGCGACGGGGTCGCCGATTCCTTCCCGGAAAGCTTTTTCGCCAGATCCTTCGCGTTATCCTCGAGATCTTTCCAAGCCTCGACCAGCGTCTTGCGCGGAATTGCTTTCCGCATATCCGCGATTTCCTTATCGCTCAGCTTCGAGGTCAAAAAGTAAATGGCGGCCGCGGCTGTGTCGGGCTGATATCCCAGTTCATTCATCTGCTGACGCGTCTTCATCAGCGCAGAGAGCCCGTTGGCGTCAACCTTGGCCGTCGTCCAATGCTCGCCAAGAATCTTCAGCCAGCCTTCTTTCTCTAGCGCACGGATTACGTGCAGCGGATCGTCTTCATAAGCAAGCTGCTCAATCTCATGACCGATCTGCCGCGGCAGAATGTATTCGATGTAGTTATTTTCCTTAGCTGCGTCGTAACGAGCCTGGGTACGCTCTTCCAGCGGCCAGTGAAACCGTGCCGCGAATCGCGTTGCGCGAATCAGGCGCGAAGGCTCCTCCAGAAAGGCGTAATTGTGCAGGATGCGGATAACTTTGGCTTCCAGGTCCGCGACCCCGTTGAACGGGTCCATCAGCAGCCCGCGCGAGCCTTCATTCAGCGAAAGTGCCATCGCGTTGATGGTGAAGTCCCGCCGCCGCAAATCTTCGATAATCGTCGCCGGAGCGATCACCGGGGGTTTGCCGGTCTTCTCGTACCGCTCGGTCCGCGCCATTGCCAGTTCCACGCGGACTCGCCCGGGCAGTTCCAGATAGAGGGTCTTGGTCTCGTCGTCGCTGCCTGCGACCACGGCCCCGGCCTTCTCCAGATCCTTTTGCAGCTTGAACGGGTTGCCCTGCAGCGTGAAATCGAGATCGCGAATCGGAAAACCGCTAATGACGTCGCGAATCGTGCCGCCGGTCAGATACAGGTTCATCGCCGCGTTGCGCGCGACCTGCTGAATCAGGCTGGCACCTTTTTGCTGGTCCGGCGTAAGCCGGCTTTCCATGGTGTAGATGTAATCGGCCATGCTCCCCTACGGGTGCTGCGCAGCGTCCAGCCGGGCCGTGGATTTGCACAAGATTTCCACAGGGTCACACTCGCAGCGACAAACAGCTCTTGCCGCTTGCACGTAAGTGACTCTATACACGAGGCTTAGGATACTCGAGACTGGGCCTTGCAAACCAAGAAAAATAACACATGGTTAATCATTTGGCTACTGTCATCCGGCATTTTCTCTGTTTCCGAGCAAAAGATGCGAGAATTTTGGAGAATCCGCCGCTCAGGCGGGCGATGCGGTGAGGTGTCGTCTCCGCAATTGCGATTTCTCGGTCGATTGCCTGAGCGGCTGCCAAATTGCGAACAAAGCCGAATTATGCCGTCCACTCACAAAAAGGTGATCGTGCGCAAACTCGACCGGGATTCAGTTTCCGGCTACGTCACCCCTGCCCACTACATTCAGGACGGCAAACTGGAAGTGCTCAATCAAGCCGGCACCGTTGTCGGCATCGATCTGCGCGAGATCAAAGGTGTCTATTTCGTGCGGGAGTTTGGTGATTCTGAGACTTTGGCCCGGAAAACCTTCACCACCCGTCCGCGCACGGAAGGACTGTGGGTGAGGCTGAAGTTTAAAGACGGCGAGATCGTCGAGGGATTGATGCCCAACGATCTCCAGTTGCAATCAAACGAAGGCTATCTCATCAATCCGCCCGACCAGCGCGCCAACACTCAGCGCATTTTCGTTCCCCGTGGCGCTATCGAATCCCTGAGCGTTCTGGCCGTTATCGGAGGGGCAAATCGCCGTCGTCGTGGCGCCGAAGACCAGCGGCAAGTTTCAATGTTCGGCGAGTAATCGTTTGCTGGCTGGCCGAGCCATCGCCCCCCATCTCGCGCCGTCTGGGATCTTCGGCATACACTGCTCTTCATGAAACTTTCCGAAGTCGCCGAAGCTCTCGGCGCACGTCTTGAGAACGGATCGCCCAACCTGGAGATCACGGGCGTGACAGGCATTGAACAAGCTGTGCCCGGCCACATTACGTTCGTCGCGAATCCAAAGTATGCTGCCACTGCCCGCAGCACGCGGGCCTCAGCCGTCATCGTGTCCGAGGATTTTCCCGCCATCCCGGCGCCGATGCTGCGCGCGAAAAATCCCTATCTCACGTTCGCTCGGGCGATCGAGCTCTTTTACCAGCCCCCTGCCTACGAACCCACCGTCCATTCGACCGCGGTGATCCACCCATCGGCGAAAATCGGTGCGCGGGCGCACGTCGGCCCCTATGTCGTGATCGATGCCGACGTGCAAATTGGCGACGATGCCGTTCTGCTTGCCCACGTCGTCATTTATCGCGGGGCGCGGATCGGCCATCGCTTCTTCGCCCACGCGCACTCGGTCGTCCGCGAACATTGCCGCGTTGGCGACAACGTTGTTCTCCAGAACGGGGTCATCCTCGGTGCGGATGGGTTCGGCTTCGCCAAGAACGACGAAGGACAGTGGCACAAGATCGTTCAATCCGGCCCAGCTGTCCTCGAAGACGACGTGGAAGTGCAGGCCAACGCCTGCGTCGATCGTGCCAGCGTGGGCGAGACCCGCATCGGCCGGGGCGCACGCATCGACAATCTCGTCCAGGTAGGCCACGGCTCCCGGGTCGGGGAAAACACGATGCTGTGCGCCCAAGTCGGCCTCGCCGGATCGACTGAGGTCGGAAAGAACGTGATTCTTGCGGGTCAGGTCGGCGTGGCCGGTCATTGCAAGATCGGCGACGGCGCTATTGCGACTGCCCAAAGCGGAATCCCGAATGATGTGGCCGCCGGAGCAATCGTAAGCGGCTACCCCGCCATCGACAACAAGCTCTGGCTCCGCTGTTCCGCCGTCTTTCACAAGCTTCCCGAGATGGCACGAGCCCTGCGCAAACGTGAAGCACACTCCTGAAAAGGTCGTGAGCTTGAACGGAATCTCCAGCAACAAAAAAGCGGCGCGCCAGGGGCGCGCCGCCTAATTCACTCACCGCAACACTATTGCTGCAATTCGAAACGAATCTGGGTCATCTGATTCGAATCGGTTTGAATCGCAATTGCCTTGGTCGTATCGATCATGTAATAGGCGAAGTTGTCGGCGTTCCCAGGCGTGTCGATATCAAGCCCGGTGATCGTTCCCGTGAAGAACTCGCCGTTCGCATTTGCCGTAAACGAAGCCGGAGTTACCGCAACGTTCGCCGTTGGTGTCGCCGGTGGCACGATGAAGTTCAAATCCACCGTCGCACTCAGCGCATTCACTCCATCCGCCAAAGCTGGTCCAACTGCATCGAACTCGTTCTCGTTGGCGAAATCGAATCCGGTCGCATTCATTCCGTAGTTACCGAAGAACGAAGTCGCCGTGAACAGGCCGCCGCCGGTTTGCTGGTAGGCAAGCCCTGAAAGTACATCCGATGCATCCATCGTCAACACCGTAGCGATGCCATCGCCGCTGACGTTGGTGGCGGTGCTAAGTCCGCTCAAATAGAACTGAGCGGTGATGGTGAGACCACCGCCAGTAAGGCTGGATAACGTTACCCTCCCTGTCGGATCGACGGTGTACGTGCCGGCAAACCCAATCGGGGCCTGCACGCCGCTGATGGATAGATCGTTTGCGTTCAGGAAACCGCTGACCGTTCCGCCGGAATTGGTCGTGAGTTCGCCGGCTACCATGAAACCGCCGTTGGGATCGGCTCCTATGGTTCCAAATACGAAGCTCGTCCCGGCGATGCTTGCGCTGCTGAAGGTTCCCGTACTGCTTCCCTGCCCGAGGGCAACTCCACCGGTAGTGCCATTGAAATTGTCGGTCGTTTCCACAAGTCGTATGTGGTTAGGCCCGACAATGTAGCCCACCATACTGATTGTCGGAATCGAAGAAGAGCTGGGAACCATGTTAAAGACGACGCGTCCGAAGCCGTCGGGTGCGGCCGTCACCGTGCTCGCATTGAAGGTTTGGCCTTGCCCCAGGGAACCGGCATCGTTGATGTCGAAAACACTCCCGTTGCCCGAGATGCTGCCTGAGCCATCGACATTGATGACGCCTCCCAGGCCGACAGGGAGACTGGAACCGCTCCCGTCGAGTCCTGCCAGCGAGAAAGCGTAGCCACCCGATAATGGAGCGACAGTCGTTCCTTGGAGGTCCAGGGTTCCGCTGGAGGTTGCGCCGTTGTCGTACTCGATGATCAGTGCCCGCGTTGCTGAGACCATCTTCGCATTGAACGTCTCAGTCCCCAGGTTGGTTGTAATGAGGTTGATCAGCAGGTTGCCGGTCGCGTCGAATCCGGTAAGGATGCTGCCGCCCGTAATTGGATCCTGCGTGTCGATCGTTCCCAGGTCGATAAAGTCCTGCTCGCCCCCGACGATCGCACCCCCGCTCACTTTGAATGCACCGGCTACGTAGTAGGGCGAGCACGCTACGTTCAGCACTCCAGCGCAGTTTGAACCTGAAACAGCCACGTTGTCCTCGCCAGCCGCAGAAAAAACATAGGTTCCGTCGGCCAGATTGGTCGCCAGATTCGTGACGTTGATGGTGGCGGATGCCGAGGCGCTCGTGTCCGCAACCGAGGTTGCAGTGATGGTGAGTGTCGCTCCAGCCGCGATACTGGAGGCGGTGAAGTCGGTAGCGACCCCGCTCCCGGTGCTGCTGGCTGAGAGTGCACCACAGGCGGTTCCTCCGCAGGTCGCCGTCCACGTCACCCCTTTGTTCTGACTGTCGTTGCTCACGAGAGCACTGAACGCAGCCTTCCCACCGGTTGGCATGGTAATCGGGGTAGGACTGAGCGTGACGGCCACCGGCGGAGGTGTGGTCGTGATCTTGATATCGGCATTGGCAGACTTGGTCGGATCGGTCACCGAGGTGGCTGTCACCGTGACCGTAGTGGCGGCACTCGGCGCAGTATACGCCGTGGTCGCTGTACTGCCAGCACTGGTGGTCGGGTTAAAAGAACCGCAGCTTCCACTCGGAGTGCAACTCCAGGTCACCCCGGCGTTCGTCGAATCATTGCCTACCACTGCGGTCAGAGTCTGCATTGTGCTCACCTTCATCGACGAAGATGGCAAAGTGATGCTTACCGTGATGGGATTGGTGGGATTGCTGCCCCCTCCGCTGCTACCACAACCAGCCAAGAACCCCACAAAACTGAGAATGGCGACCAGGAGAATGAATCGTTTATTTTTCATCGGGAACCTCCGTTCTCCTCCGCGCCCGGTTTCCTCGACTGGGCAGGCCGCTCGTGGCTTGCCTGCGGGCGAATCAGAAAGCCCTTGTCGTTCCTCACGTCCAGCACCCGACCGCTGAACACGATTTGCCTCGCGAGCAAGACCTGCTTCCCCTGCGAATTCCCCATCGCGCCGGTCACCTGAACTGCTGTTCCGGCCTGCAACGCAGCTTGAGTTTCCTTGTTCAGGTAAGGCCCCAGATGGGTCTCAATTGCTCCTTGAGAACCGATGATCGACAGCCTCATCCCTGCCGGCGATCCCGCCTCTCGACCTATGCTGATTGCTTGAATTACGCCGGTTAACGTAGTTTCATGAGCGCGGTCGTATGCAGTGCTGAACTCGTTTCCCTTTGAGACGGCTTGACTATGGGCGCTCGGCGGAATCGCGAAAGCCGCTAGCAATAGCAGTAGCAGAGTAGCGGGCGATGTCCGTGTCGGGCTCATGGATTGGCGGCGGCGCATAATTTCACTCCTTAGTGGCTGGCAATCTGTTTTTGCTCTTGGTTGGTCTTGCGGCTTTCTGGCGGAGCGCGCAGGCGCTTGCCTGCACCCTCCCGTCCGGGGTCCCTGCTTCTAAAACTGACTAACACACACTTATGTTCGAAAGTCGCGCCACTTCAACACAATAGTTACGAAATTATGCTTCTGGTCTGCCGGCCGCAGTCGTTCAAAATGCCATACCTATTGGCTTCCTTGGTGCGGTCTTGGAAGTAAGCGAACAGCGCTGCCTGGTCCCGGATGCCGTGATGAGCCAACTTCTGGAACCGTCGTCTATTTTCGGAATTGGTTGACAGCTAGCTCAGCGGGTTTGAACGTCCGCTGTTTCTCGATTGTTCTCGTCGGAGCGGAGAAAGCTCCCTCGCTGTTCCGGAGGCAAGCCGTCATTGATCGTATTCCAAACCCGTTCCATGAGTTGCTCGCGGGAGCTGAACTCACTGGGCATGATTGGGTCATGGAACAGCACCCGCGCGGTTCCCGGCGTGATGCTGAAGCGCGCCTTCGGCATGATCTCGTGAGTCCCGACGATGGTGACCGGTACGACGGGCACTGCGCATTCGGCGGCCAGGTAGAACGGGCCCTTTTTGAACGGCAAGAGCCTGCCATCGAAGGAGCGCTTCCCTTCTACATAAATCGTCATGTTGACGCCCTGCCGGATCACCTCGGCGGCAGCCCGCACCGCGGCGATTCCTGCGTCACGGTTCCCACGATCGACCGGCACCAGTTGCCCGATACGCATGGTCTCGCCCAGGATCGGATAGCTGAACAGTTCCTTCTTCGCCATTACGGAAGTGCGCCGCGGAATGAGCGGCAGCAGCAAGGGCGGATCGAGATTCGAAGTGTGGTTGGACATGAAGATGTAGGTCCGTGCGGGATCGATCTTCTCCAAGCCCTGGGTCTCGATGCGCACGCCCGCCAAACGAACTCCCGCCCAGGATCCCCACATCGCCATGCGGTAGAACAACGTGATGTCGCGAGTCAGAAATGTCCATGGGAAGCCAATCAGCGCAGCGATCGGCAGCGCGATCCCCCAGAACACCAGCATGAGAATAGTGCGAATCACGGCTGAGCTTCACCCTTCAGCCAGGCCGCCCGGCGCGACCGCTGCTGTTCCCTTATCGAGTCGAGGTCCTTCACTTCCCACGCTTTCTGCTCGCGGCCCCCGAGTTTCCACTGCAACTCACGATCCCCGCGCCGGTTACGCACCCGCAGCTTCAAAGTTTCGCCTGGGCGCAAGTTTTCCATGCGCGACTCGAAATCGGAGGCCGCAGTGTGACCATTCACCTCTGCAATGGTATCGCCTGCCGCAAGACCAGCCTTGGCCGCTTCGCCGCCGCTCCGCACCGAAAGCACCGCGGGCAGTGAGTCGAAACTTCGCTCGGCGACGAAACCTGGGTCCGCCACGGTCACGTTCTTCTGCACCACGTGCAAACCTACCGTACGCAGAAAATCGTCCCAGGGAATTTCCTTCGTACCCGCCACATATTCGTCAAAAAACGATTCGAGGTGCCCCCCGCCCACAGCTTCGGCAGCTTCGCGCACCCCGGCGGAGTCGGGAAAGAACTTTCCTTGCCGCGCGTAGTGTTGATTCATCCACTCAAACACCTCGCGTAGCGACGCGTGGCCGTGGCTGCTCTCGCGCACCGACAGATCGAGCAACACGCCGAGCAGGTCGCCCTTGTTGTAGTACGAGATGCTGCGCTCGGGATGGTGGTAGTAGTTGTACTTCTCCAGCCACGCATTGAGGCTCGAGTCTTCGGCGGACTGGATTTTGTACGCAGGACGGCGCTGCAGTTCGGTGATCTGGGCGCCCAGGCGTTGCAAGTAGGCCTGTTCGTTCATCAACCCCGCCCGTAACTGAAGAATGTCTTCCACCGTACTGGTAAAGCCCTCGGAGAACCAGAGCGCCGTCGTGTAGTTTTCCTTGGTGTAGTCGATCGGTTCAAGCGACTGCGGGCGAATCCGCTTCACATTCCACAGGTGGAAGAATTCATGGGAGGAAACATCCATCAGCGCGCTGGGTGCCTCCGTCAAAACGTTGGCGTTGAGTTCGATCGCCGTGCAATAAGCGTGCTCCATGCCGCCTCCACCGGGCGCGTGTGGAAAGTGGTAGAAGAACGTGTAGGTCTCATAAGGGCGATCGTTCATCCAGCTGGTAGCCGCCGAAACTACTTTCTGCAGGTCATCGGCAATGCGATTTATGTCGTAATCCGACGAATCGGCGTCCACTACGACTCGATAATGGCCACCGCCTTCATCAAAGTCTTTTTCACGGAAGGTGCCGATCTCGAACGGCGAATCGACGAGTCGATCATAGTTGGCGGCTCCATATCCCTCCGGGGACGATGAAAGCGCGGTGGCAATGTTCCACCCTGCCGGAATATCGGTGAAGCGTACGCGCATGGGCTCGTTGCGGGCCGAGACCGGATACGCCAGTACCTCGGCAAGGTTTAGAAAGGCATGCCGCTCGTTGATCTGTGCGCCATACGGTCCGGGATCGTCGGCGAAGGTTTCGTACTCCACGATCGCGCCGCGCTCCGCACCGTCAACACGCCACGAGCTCTTGTCGAGCTCGTGGATGTTCAGCAGCTTGCCAGAAGGGTCAGTCGCGCGAATCCAATTTACGTACTGGGCGAAGTCACGCACCTGGTACAGGGCATTCCAAACCGGAAGCTGCAGCGTTTCCGATGGCGCCCCCGGCGGCAGGTCGATCCGTATGCGCAGCAGGTGGTCGCCGTAGCCGCCAAGCGATACGGAATACTGTATCGGGCTCTGAGCGAGCGCCGAAAGACTCAAGATAAAGGCAGCAGCCAGAATCCGGATAGGGGCACCAAGGCGAGCAGTCTGTGAAGGCAAAGGATTTCGTCCGTGGATGGGCATCATTTCGTCCCAGAGGGGACGGGCGATTTTACAACGAACCCGTGCGCGCCACAGAGTAAGGTGCAACCCGCTTGCCCTGCACCGGCCGTTTCGCTTGTATTTCTGAGTGTTCGGGTTTAACGAGCCCCAGGGCTACGAGCTGCCGACCCGCGACGCCTGCCGCTGCACCGCCTGCAGTGCCGCAGGGAGTTTTTCATAAATACCTTCGAAACCGCCGTTGGAGAGGATCGCCACGACGTCGCCGGATCGAAGTTCAGGGACAATGGTGGCCACAATGCCATCCGCGCCGGTGATGACGCGGGCACGCTTGCCTTCTCGCTCGAGGTCGGCTGAGACGGCCGTCAGGTCGAGCCGTTCTGCTGCCGGAATGGATTCCGACTTGAATACCCCCGCAATCACAACTTCATCCGCCAGCCTCAGGCTCTGCGCCAAAGCGCTCTGAAAAACATTGCGCCGCAGAGTGTTTGACCGCGGTTCGAGGATTGCCCATAACCGGGCAGCAGGATAACGTCCGCGTAGCGCCCTTAACGTGCCGGCGATGGCGGTGGGGTGGTGAGCGAAGTCATCGATGATTGTCACACCATGGACTTGCGCTTTCACTTCCAAACGGCGCTTCACGCTATGGAAGCTTCTCAAGCCCTGCTGAATTGCACCCAATGGAATACCGCAGCCGTAGGCCATCACAGCCGCCGCGGTTGCATTCCAAACGTTGTATTCTCCCGCTAACGCGAACTCAAAGTCCGCCCAAACTCGGCCATCGTGCAGTACCGACCAGGTAGTCCGATCGGCAGCAAATCTAAGATCCTCGATCTTCCAGCCCGTTTTCGTCTCTGAACCGTAGCGTTCGACTGGACAAAAGGCTTTCGCAATGCAGCGCTCGATGCTCTCTCCGCTGTCGAAAGCAACGATCCGACCGCGGCGTGGAATAAGGTTTACCAGGCGCTTGAAAGAAGTTTCCACCGCGTCCAGATCTTTGTAGATGTCAGCGTGATCGAACTCTACCGAGGTAAGAATCACGTGGTCGGGAAAATAATGAAGGAACTTCGGGCCCTTATCGAAGAACGCCGTATCGTATTCGTCGCCTTCGATGATGAAGTGCCTGCCGGCTCCGAGCGCGAAGCTCGAACCGAAATTCTCAGCGATACCGCCGATCAGGAACGAAGGCTCCATGCCTGCGCTGGCAAAAATCCAGGAGAGCATCGAGGTGGTGGTGGTCTTCCCGTGCGTTCCGGCGACCGCAATCACTTCCTTACCGCGCAGAAATTCATCATGCAGGATTTGGGGCAGCGAGCAGAACGGAATTCTCTGATCGAGCACATGCTCCAGCTCGGAGTTGCCGCGCGAAATCGCATTGCCCACCACCACCAGGTCGGGCAAAGGCGACAGATTGCGCGCATCGAATGGCTGGGCCACTGGAATGTGCAGCGAAGCCAAAAAGTCAGACATGGGCGGATACGCCGCCGCATCGGAACCGGTCACGCGGAACCCGCGCTCCTTCAGCATGCCGGCCAGCGAGGCCATCGCAGTGCCGCAGATTCCGATCAGGTGGATGTGCTTCTTCGAATTCATACGCTTAATGTAGGTTTTCTCAATCACAGCACAAAAGGCACGAAGGTGCACCACACCCCGGAACCATTGGGAGCACAAGCGACTACGCCGAGGTCGCGGGTTCAAGAATTCTTAAGCTAACGCCATCCTTCCCGGCTTGCAGCGATGCGTGAACCCCGAGCGGTAACGTCACGTTTCCTCCCGTAACATGGCCAGAACGTAGCCCCCACGCGATCGGCACGCCCAGGTCGCTGAGCACCCGCAGAACGACTTCCTCAAGCGAGTAATCCTGGTTTGCGGTCTGAATGCAGTCGAGCATCTCGCCGAAAACGAAGCCACGGACTTTGTCGAGCTTTCCCGCCAGCTTCAACTGCATCAGCATGCGATCGATCTGAAACGGCTTGGCGTTGAGATCTTCGAGAAAGAGGATCGTGTCGTCGGTTTGAATCTCGTGAGGCGTGGCCAGGGATGCAACCAGAATCGAAAGGCAGCCGCCGTAAAGAGTGCCTTCGGCCTTTCCGGGGATCAGAGTCTTCACAAGCGGGTTGGCGGGGATCACGTCGTAGTCGGCCTGCCCGGTCACAGCGGCAGTCCAGGAAGCGAAGTCTACTCCCCCCGGGGCGGCGAAATCCTTCGTCAGCATTGGGCCGTGGAACGTGACAAACCTGGCCGAATCGCAAAAGCAGGTGAGCAGGCTGGTCAGGTCGCTATAGCCTACGAAGATTTTCGGATGGGCGACGATCTTGGACGGATCGACTTTACCCATCAGGTAATTCGAGCCGTATCCTCCGCGCGCGCACAGGACCGCGCGCACATCGTCGCGAACAAACATTTCTTCCAGTTCCCGAACCCTGCGCTCAAGCGTGCCCGCGAAATACAAATCGCGGTCGAAGATCGACTCGAGGAAGACAGGTTTGTAGTCAAGATCCCGTAACACATTGCAGCCTTGCTCAAACAAGCCGCGGTTGATATTGCTGGCCGGAGCGACAATGGCAACCGTATCGCCCGGACGCAAAGCGCGCGGCTTAGTTCGCGGATTTTGACGAAGCGAAGACATCGGCGGAAAACTCATCCTACTCGAAAATCTCGCCGCGGCAGATGAGGTCGGCGGAACCTCGCAAATAGAGCTGTTCGCTTTCTCGCGCCTCTCTTGCCCAACGGACAAACTGCGTGCCGCCAGGCGCCTCGACCCGAACCGCTGAGGCAACTCTTGCCGTGGCGATCGAGGCCGCAGCCGCCGCCGACGATCCGGTTCCCGACGACAAAGTCTCTCCAACGCCACGCTCGAAAAAGCGCACTTCGATGTGATTTCGATCGTGAACGCGCACGAACTCGATGTTCACGCCCTGCGCGAAGCTCGGATCCCGCTGAAGCGCGGCCGCGTGAATTTGCCACTCGAGCGGAAAATTATCCACAAAAACTACGAAATGCGGATTGCCCATCGAAACGGGGATCCCGGCGATCTGGAGAGCCCGCCGGGCTGCGCTGCCGATAGTCGCGCTCAGTGTGCGCTCGGGTTCCACGCGTGGCTTCCCCATCGCAGTTTCGAATTCGTAACAGTTCCCACTTACAGAAACCAGGTTACAGAGTTTGTCGCCCGCCCCTGTGCGGATCAAAAAACTTTCGTTGCGACGCTCCGAGCATAAGTAGGCGGCCACACAGCGCGTGCCGTTGCCGGAAATTTCTGCGCCAGAGCCGTCCGCATTGATGAGGCGCGCTTCGATGTCAGCGCCAGGCGCTGGGTACAACCATTCCACTCCGTCTGCGCCTACACCTTGGTGGCGATCGCAAATGCGCTTGGTAAAAGCGGCTGGATCGCCGGGCGCCGCCGTGCCTTCCACGATCAGGAAGTCATTACCGCACGCGCTTGCTTTGACGAAGGGGATTGGCATCAGGAACGAGTTTACTCGTGCTCAATGGGACCCAGATTGGTCACTGTCGAGAATACCGTTGAGTGATGCAGGAGTTGCGTAATCTGGTCCTGATCTTCGCGTGGCGCCAGCACCGCGAACACTACGCGGGCATGTGCGGGGTCGCCCGCGACCCTCACCGATTGCATGGTGCGCTGGCCTTCATCCAGGACACGATTGATCTCCGACAGGACCGCGTTCGTGTTGGAGCCAGTGACTTCGTACGACATGAGCAGCGACTGCAGCGACAGCCGAGCCTCAAGCCGTCCGAGCAACGCCAGCGCGATCAGAATCACGATGGTCGCGAACGTAGCGGTGAGGTAGAGACCGCCGCCGGCGGCCATGCCGACACCAGCCACCACGAACAGAGTGGCCGCGGTCGTGAGACCTACCACGCCTCCGCGAGAGTGAATAATCGATCCCGCGCCGATGAAGCCGATGCCGGGAATGATCTGCGCCGCCACGCGCGTGTGGTCGCCGCCATACCCTCCGGCAAGCTGGTCCGAGAGCACGGTGAACATCGCCGACCCAAAGCAGATAAAAAGATTCGTGCGCAAGCCGGCAGGCTTGTGGCGAAGCTGGCGTTCGAGACCGATGGCTCCGCCGAGCACGGCAGCAACGATCAAGCGAATGATGGTGGAGGTCACCACCACGCCAAACTCAGAGCGCAGCATTTGCGCCGTGTGCTCGAAGACAGGCATGGATCGCGGAGAAGCCGGAGCAAGTCGAGTGTACACCGAAGGAAATTGAGTGAGCTGTGCTTCTTACATACGAAAGTTAACGCGGCTGGTTACCGCAAATGCGTGAACTCGGAAAATATCGCCCATCGGCCCGACGCCCTATCACTGGGCCGGACTTGCCGCGCATCAGCGGGCACGATAAATCATCGCGGCTGGCTGGCCCTCGACATGAATCCGACTGAGCACTGGGAGCGATTGAGACCGCATGGCGTCTGCGACCGGATCTCCGTCGACGGCGACGACGAAGTCGACAAATTGAGCTGGGTGCGCCAAAGTGCGTTCCCAGAGACCTTCGGGATCCGACGGCTGCATCCAGACCCGATGATTCCCCTCGCTGACAGCACGGCACAGCGGGATGCCCGCCTGCTGCAATGCTCCGACGTGGCTGCCGAGATACATCAGAAAACTCGAATCGAGTGGGAGGGCTTTGAGGTCGTTGGAGAGCTGGGATTCAAGGGCAAGGCGGGTACGGGAGTTGATGAAGGCTTCGCGGTAGCAAACTGGATGCATCTTCCAAAGGGCAACGTAGCTGGCAGCGAGAAGCAACGATGCAGTCGCCACCACAACCCGCCGCGCGGAGACACCGCTTAGACCTCGCATGAAGAGTAGAACAGCGAGAGGAATCAGGACGGAGAGGGCGGGAAGCAATTCGAGTCCATACCGCACGTTGTAAGCGGAGTGTGGATACCAGTCTGGCATGTAGATAGGCACCCCGCCATAAGCCACGGTTAGCGCATAGAACGCGAGCGGCGACCAGAGCAATACTGGAGAGGCGATGCGGCTCTTCATAAAAAGAGCACCCGTTGCGACCAACGCGAGCAGAAGCCATAACCATCCAAGTCGTCCGGGCGCGACGTTGATCTGCGCACATTTTGCGAAGTAGAGTGCGGCGACCGGAAGGCTCCGCGTACCGGGATGGGCTGGAGTGGTACTCAGAGATCGTTGCTCGATCGCCTTTGCGGAATAAGGCCCGTTCGCGAATTCGAGCGGGTTGCGGTACACAATCGCGTTGTACGCCAGCCAGAGAACTGGGGCTACGGCAAGGAGAACCACAAAGCGCAGGACGAGCGGGCGAAGAGTCGGGTCTTGCGTCTGCTTGCGTTCTCGCAGATAGAGCAGGATCGGGATTCCGGCGAGCGTGATCGCAAGAAACCATCCATCGTACCGAGTCAGGCTGGCGGCAGCCGAGCAAAGCGCACATTTGATCAGTAGATGCCATGAGTCGCGACTCATCGCCGAGAGTTGACCGTGCGCGGCTGAGAGAAACCCCTGCATGTAGACAACCGCCCAAATGAAGAACGCGAGATAAAGGGGCTCAGTCATCGCGGTGGATTGCAGGTAAAGGAGATTCGGGTTCAGCGCAAACAGACCCGCGCAAGCAAAGGCTGTGAAACGAATTGCATTTTCGGCGATATGGATGGACCGGAGCAGAACGCGCGCAAGACGAAAGATCCCAACTGTGGCGAAGACATAAGAGAGCATCGATGGAATGGACGCGCCGACACCCGTTTGCCAAAGCCAGCGATTCACGACAAACGGAAGAATTAGAAGGTGCGGCAGCGGCAACCAGACCGTGCCCAATTGCAGCAGCCCGGGAGTCCGCGAGTCGAAGACGCGCCGGGCGATGTTGATGTGCGCCACGGCGTCTCCGTACAGCAGGAGATCGCCGGCGCGGTAATACACGAAGAACGCGATGAACGAAATGCAGGCAGCGGCGAGCGCAACAAGCGTCGAATCAAGATTGCGTGGCTTATTTTGAAGCTTGCCACCACCGCGCGAAGACTGCGGCTCGGCTTCGTGCCCGTCGTGCCCCGCTTCGCTGGTCATTCTTCGTTGCTCAATCGATGTGGGTCAGTTCTCGGAAGATCTGGAACCGGGCGTCTATCTCTTCCCGGGTCAGGGATTGCAGGCGCTCGGTCCCGAAACGCTCCACCGCAAATGATCCCATCACACCGCCATAAAAGAGGGCGCGCTTCAAGACCTCGCGGTTGATCTCCCCTTGCGACGCAATATATCCCATGAATCCGCCCGCAAACGAATCGCCGGCGCCAGTGGGGTCTTTCACTTCGTCAAGGGGGAGAGCGGGCGCGCGAAACGGATGGCGACCAACGCCGAAAGCGCCTTCGCGGAAGAAAATAGTTGCGCCATATTCGCCATGCTTAATGACCAGCGCCAACGGCCCCATGGCAAGCACTCTCTGCGATGCCCGCAGAAGGTTCTTCTCGCCTGCTAGCATCTTCGCCTCCGTGTCGTTGATGAGCAGCACGTTGACGCCTTTCAAGGTTTCAGCAAGATCCTTGCCAAAATCCTTGATCCAGTAGTTCATAGTGTCGCCGCCGGTCAACTTCACGCCATTCATTTCGCTGCGCACCTGCCGCTGCAGCACGGGATGAATGTTGGCCAGAAATAGGAACTTTGAGTCCAGATATTCCTTCGGCAGGCGCGGCTTGAAATCCTGGAACACATTCAACTCGGTGAAGTCGGTTTTGGCTTCGTTCAGGTTGTCGAGATACTGGCCGCCCCAACGAAAGGTCTTCCCTTTCGAGCGCTCGATGCCGCGGGTGTCAACCCCGCGGTTCTTCATGACGCTCTCATGCTCGGCGGTGAAGTCATCGCCCACCACGGCTACAACGCGCACGTCGGTGAAGTAACTGGCGGAAAGCGAAAAGTATGTGGCGGCGCCGCCCAGGACATCTTTCACCTGGCCGGAAGGCGTGGCGATGGTATCGAAGGCAACAGAACCGACAACGACTATGCTCATGAAAGCAGTCCTATTTTGTAGATGAAAGATATTTATCGAGAATCAGATTCAATTTCTGCCGGGTGGCGGCAGGGATTTTGTCGCGCTCGGTGAGAATCGCATGCGAGAGCGCCGAGCCGCATTTACAGCTTCGATCTGACGGCATCTTGGCCACCGTCTGGCGCACGACTTTCGCCGCATTTTCAGCATTTTTCACGAGTACGGCGACCACTTGATCGACGGTCACAGCGTCATGATGCCGGTGCCAACAGTCGTAATCCGTGACCATCGCCACAGTTACGTAGCAAATCTCGGCCTCGCGGGCAAGCTTGGCTTCCTGCAGGTTCGTCATGCCAATCACATCCATCCCCCAGGAGCGATACACGTTGGATTCAGCCTTGGTGGAGAACTGCGGACCTTCCATGTTGAGATAGGTGCCGCCGCGCTTGGCGGTGACCCCGGAATTCTGGCATGCCGACATGACCACGTCCGAAAGCTGCGGGCAGACCGGATCGGCGAAGGTGATGTGCGCGACTATACCCTCGCCAAAAAATGTATCGACGCGATGCCGCGTACGATCAAAAAACTGGTCGGGGATCACGAAGTCGAGAGGCTTGTGCTCTTCCTTCAGCGAGCCGACCGCGGAAACAGAAACAATGCGCTCCACACCTAGTTGCTTGAAGCCGTAAATGTTCGCGCGGAAATTCAGTTCGGTAGGCAGGAGACGGTGGCCACGGCCATGTCGGGCCAGGAAGGCAACCTTCTTGCCTTCCAGCGTGCCCAGAACATAAGGATCCGAGGGGTCGCCGAAAGGGGTCTTCTGCTGGACTTCGCGGACATCGCTGAGGCCGGGCATGTGATAAAGTCCGCTGCCGCCGATAATCCCTATTTGCGCCTCTGCCAAACTGCCTCCTGTGCAGCCGTCGCCTTCCGGCCGAATCCTTGATTATACAAAAGCCCTTCTTGATCACCGCGTCGCGGCGCAAGCTCCGCGTACAATCGGACGCATGAAACGGTTGGCTATCTTTGTCGTCGTTATTCTTACGATCTTCGCCTTGAGCAGTGCGCTCCTCGCTCAAGTTCTCGCCAGAGCAGTTACCGTCCCGGTGACGCTAGACCACCATCGAATCGTGATCGACGTCTATGTTCCACTGAAGGATGGCACGACAAAGCGAGTGCGAGGGCTCGTTGATACAGCTCAGTCCGACTTCCTCATCAGCCTTCGAGTTGCACAGTTGCTCGACAAGAATACAAGTTGCGAGAAGGATTGGTGCAAGACGGCAGGCCCTGGGAAAATTCTGATCGGCGGCCTTGAAATTCCCTTAGGCGCTCTCGGCCAAGCGAGTTTTCCCGCACGCCCAGCAGCCTTCAATGACGCCTTGATCCCCGGCATGAGCCCGGAGGTGATTTTACCGGCCACGATTTGGAAAAATTACGACCTGTTGATCGATTACGCGAACCGCCAACTGACGGTCGGACCACCCGGTTCCGTGAAATTCGAAGGAACGCGCGTTCCGATGAAGGTCGCGAGCGATGGAACGATCAGCCTGCCCGCAAAAATCGAAGGCCAGAAGTACGAATTTGCTCTGGATACGGGTTTACCCGCGAGCCTTTTGGACGTCGACGAGTTCGCGAAGTTACATAAAGATCATCCGAACTGGCCATCCGCAGCCGGAAGCCTGGGCGCAGAAAATATGACTGGAGCCGCGGAAGAACTGGATCGCGCCGTGCTTCGGATTCCGTCGATTCAGATCGGATCAACCACGCTGCAAGACGTGATGTTCGGATCCGCTGCCGCGCATGCCGGAGTCGCAGGACGGATTGGCGGGGAGGTCTTCAAAGGCACTCAAATCGGCATCGATTACGCGCACAGCTCGCTGTACATCGAACAGGTCAGCCCCGCCGCCATCTCCTCAGGTCTCGATGTAGTCGGCCTCACTCTTCGCCCGGAGGTTGACGGTCGTTACACCGTCGTTGCGATCGTTCCTTATGATGGCCAGCCCGCCGTGGCAGACGTAAAAGCGGGCGACGTTCTAGTTGGTGTCGACGGTGCACCAGTTACCGGAGCCACCCTGGGACAAGTCTGGTCGTTGCTTGGAGGCGAACCGGGGCAGATTCGAAAGATCATCATCGAGCGTGATGGTAAAAGGATGGCGGTTGAGGTACCAGTCCGACGATTTCTCGCCGCAAAAACAAATTAGCCACCGTCATCGCAGCAACCACCTTCAGCCTCGTTATTTTGCCGGCGCTGGCGCCGCAAACAACTCCCGTTCAACCTGCTCCGTCAAGGTTTGGTCAAGCGTCTCGCTGACCAATACCATGTCGCCTTCCACGTCGATGAAGATCGGGCCTTGTTCACAGAGCCAGGCGTGTCTGCCGCTTAAGGTCTGAACGTTGTTGGTGGAAGCTGGCGTGTTGCTGGCATACTCGCCAGTCTCATGAAGATTCTTGTATCGCTGCTCAAGTCCCCGCGCGTAAATCGCCGCGAACTCCGCGGCGTGTTCGCCGTCTGACCATCGGGAGATATACAACACGCCGAGCGGCGCCGAGCGATCGCCCTTGGGCCGCGCCGCATAGTAATAACCGCCGCGCCATGCCGGGTATAGGCGCTTTGAATCTTCGACACCTGCATACTGGTCGATTAGCAAAGCCACATCGAACTCACCCATCGCCCCGGCATCGAAACGATCGTACGCTTTGAAGTCAGTTCGAAAATCCGGCACTGGCATGGGAGGGATTTTCTCGCCCGCCAGGTACGTTTCCGGCTGCATGATTTCGCGCGAACTTTGCGGAGGGCTGCGAAACATGCCGGCGTAGGCCTCGTCCTTGCCCGCCTTCAAAAGCACGCTCACCTCGAAGTCGAGCCCGTAGCGATACGGAAAGGTAAGTGTCTCCTTGATGTAGATTGGGGCGTTCTTAAACGCGGGCGAATCCGCCGTTCCCACCAGCATGCCTTCCTTGAGAGCAGTGACGATCTGCGGAGAAGCAAGCACGCTTTGGCCCGTTGGGGCGAGTTCGTAATCCAGCAGCACCACCATGGCCTGCCCTTCCACCACGGCCTGATGTGCGGTCGCCTCCTCATCGCTCTGTAAGTCGGCTGCGGTCAGTGGCTGCTGCTGAGAAGCCAGATCGACGACACTGCCCTTCATAAACTTGTCGATGCTGAAAGACTGGTCCTGTAATGCGTGGGTCAGTTCATGTGCTAGCACAGGCTTCTGTTGCTCCGCATCGATCCAGTCCAGCAGGTTGACTGTCTTCGTCTCCGGATCGTAATAGCCGGCCACTTGTTCACGCAGCAGCAGCACCAGGAACGACTGCAAATCAAAATTCTGCGGTAGCAAGCCAAATTTTTTCAGGACCAGTTCCGAACGCTGCAGACGTTGCGCGTCCTCGTCCTCGATCATGTGCTTGCGGACGTAAGCCTCGACTTCGTCCCGATCTACCAGGCGGCGCTTGACCTCCGCCTTGATCGGGAAGCTTGTGTCTTTGCTGACGAACTTCAGTATTTCGTCCACCGACCGAAAGAGGCGGTCGGCCTCCTGCGGAGAAATCTTCTTCTCGCTGTCACCTCGGGTAGACGGCGCCGTTCGGCTTGCAGGCTGTTGCGCGCTCGGTGGGGCGGCTTGCGTGGCCGAAGGGAAGACTTCTCGCGGGGCCGGAGTCGCGCTTTGGGACAGTGCAGCGGGCCGCACGCTTCCGAGAAGAACAAGGATGACGACAATTTCGCGAACTGCCGTGGGTCGCAAGCGAAACCAGCTTCTTTTTTTGATCAAGGCGTCGATGATGGTCTCTGGCCGGAACACCGTCTGTGGGCTTTTCAGGAAGCCCGGCTTTGAAGTTATCCCGTGGGGCCTTTCGGAGAATGATGGCGTAATCGTTCCACAATGCAGTCACCCGCTTCCCGCGTTCCGAGTGGGCCACCCAGATCCTGCGTGGTCTTCTTTTCGCGAATCGCATCGAGCACGGCACTTTCCAGCCGATGCGCTTCCGACCACATTCCCAAATGCCGCAGCATCATCGCTGCTGTCAGAATCGCGCCAAAAGGATTGGCAATGTTCTTTCCTGCGATGGCTGGTGCCGAGCCGTGAACTGGCTCGAACATGGAAGTCCTCCCTGGATGGATGTTGCCGCTGGCGGCCATGCCAAGCCCTCCCTGCAACCCTGCGGCGAGGTCAGTGACGATGTCGCCGAACATGTTGTTGGTAACGATCACGTCAAACTGGCGCGGGTCCCGCACCATCTGCATGCAGAGCGCGTCGACGTACATATGCTTCGGAGCGATCTGCGGAAACTCCTTGCTAATCTCTTTGAAAGCGCGCTGCCACAGGCTGCCTGCGTGGGTCATGGCGTTCGATTTGTCGCAGAGCAGCACGGTTTTGCGCGGCTTGCCATCGAGCCGCGGATTTTTCTCCGCGTAGTCAAATGCGTAACGAATAATGCGCGCCACGCCCTTGTAGGTGTTGATGTCCTCCTGGATCGCAATCTCGTCTTCTGTTCCCTGCTTGAAGACGCCGCCGGAGTCCGTATATACACCCTCGGTATTCTCCCGCAGAACTACGAAGTCGATGTCGCTCGGCTCGATGTCTTTCAGTGGACACAGCGTCGCATCCAGCAGTCGCACTGGCCGGACATTCGCGTACAGATCCATCTTGAAGCGCATGCCGAGCAGAATTTCCTTGGCATGGATATTCGTGGTCACACGCGGGTCACCGAATGCCCCCAGCAGGATCGCATCGAAATCGCGGCCCAACATGGCGAAACCATCGGGAGGAACGGTTGTGCCGTCCGCCAGGTAGCGGTCGGCACCCCAGTCAAACTCGGTAAAGGTCACCGGCGCGGCCGTAGTCTCGATCGCGCGCAAAGCCTGAGGGATGACCTCACGGCCGATCCCGTCTCCGGCGAGCACAGCAACCCGTTTCACAGTCACGGTTGCGAAGGTATCACAGACCTTGCCGGGCTCGCATTCGCGCCCCGGCCCGCAGAAAACGGTGCCGCCGCAGCTTCGTTATAATTGAGGGTTAACGCGATGATGACCATGCTCCAAGCCGTCTCCGGCGCATTCTCCGGACACATGGAAGAGTATGCCGGCGCTCAAACGCCCGCCAGCTTTGGCGACGTGCGGGCTGAATATTCAGCCCTGCGCCAGGGTTGCGGCATCTCCTTCCAGAATTGGCGGACCAAGATCGGGCTGCGCGGCTCCGATCGGGTGCGCTGGCTGAACGGGATGATCACGAACAACATTCGTGATCTGGCCGCCGGGCGGGGCGTGTATTCGTTTCTTCTCAACGCGCAAGGCCGCATCCTGGGAGATTTGCATGCCTACAACCTGGGCGACCGCCTGATCATAGACACCGATCAAAGCCAGCGCGATAAGATTGTCTCAACCTTTGACCACTTCATCATCATGGATGACGTGGAGATCGAAGGTTTGCGGCAGAACATCGCATCCGTCGGAGTTGCCGGTCCAAAAAGCAAAGACATTCTGGCCAGAGTGTTTTCGGCAGTTCCAGCATTGGAACCTCTCCAGGTGGCTGAGGTCGCATTTCAGAACAATCCCGTCCGGCTGGTGAGGGGCGGCGATCCTGCTTATGAGGAATTCGAATTGTGGATCGCTCCCGAGCATGAAAACACACTGTGGAATGCGCTCGTTGAGGCAGGGGCAACGCGCGTTGGCAGTCAGGCTGTCGAATTGCATCGCATTACGCGCGGAATCCCGCGCTACGGCGTTGACCTGCGTGAGCGCGACCTGCCCCAGGAAACCGAACAGTTCCGGGCGCTGAATTTCAATAAGGGTTGTTACGTCGGACAGGAGATCGTGGAGCGCATCCGTTCGCGAGGCAACGTTCATCGTACCTTTACTGGTTTTCGCATCCATGGTCCGGTTCCGCCGGCTGGCGCGAAAATCGTATCGGAAGGCAAGGAAGTGGGCGAGGTCACCAGCACTGCCGAACTGCCCGTCATTGGAGTTCCGGTGGTTGCCCTCGGTTACATTCGCCGCGAAGCCATCGCAACGAACCGGCCATTCACGATCAACGGAATTCCTGCTGCCGCCAGTTCCCTGCCCTTTACGGATTTGCCAAACGCTTAAGGAAAATCAAAATGGCTGAGAAAAACCAGAGTTCCGATTTCAAGGTTAGTGATCGCAGGCTCTTTACCGAAGATGGCGAACTGCGCAAAGATATCGCAGAAGAATCTTCCCAGCCCACGCCTGCACCGACTCCCGAAACGCCGAAGGCGGCAGCCCCCCTGGAGGCTTTTACCCCGGCTCCTACCGAGGAAGCAGCCCCGGGCGACGGCGCGGACCGGATTCCGCCACCTCCCAGCGCTGCTGAACAGCAGGTGCAGGCCGACGCGTACCGGCAATCTTCGAAAGATCTCGATCAGCGCGTCGAATTGAGTGGCCACTCCGCGCGCGAGTTGCAGATGACGTTCGAACGCTTCCTCGCTTCGCTCTATATGAGCGCCATGCTGCAGCTTGGGCTGATGCACGAGGAAGGCGGACAACCGCGCGTGGATATTATCGGTGCGCGGCAAAGCATCGATACGCTTGGCCTGCTGCAGGAAAAAACCAAGGGAAACCTGACTTCGGCCGAGTCTAACTTTTTGCAGAATTGCCTCTACGAACTACGCATGGCGTATGTCGAAGTCACCAATGCGCTCGCCCGGCCTCCCCAGGATCCAGGTTCCACTGCGGGCGCCGGCAAACGATGAAGGCTCAGGTTACGGTGCTTGGCAGTGGGACTTCGATGGGCGTTCCCACCATCGGTTGCTCGTGCGCCGTGTGTCACTCCTCTGATCCCAAAGATCGGCGCACCCGGCCATCCGTACTCATCGAGTATGGGCAAAAGTTCGTTCTGATTGACACCACTCCCGACTTTCGTGAACAGGCCATCCGCGAAAAGATCACGCAAGTCGATGCCGTGCTGTACACGCATACCCATGCCGACCACATTCTCGGCCTCGACGATCTTCGCCCCTTGAGCTTTCATCGCCAGGGCAAGATTCCCCTTTACGCCCGGCCCGAAGCCACCGAATTCATCCGCAACATGTTCCGTTACATCTTCGACGCGGACTACAAGTTCGGCGGTCTGGCCCAGGTGGAACTGAAACCCGTCACCTCGACCTTCGACTTGTTTGGATCTCAGGTTCAACCGGTGCCCGTCATTCATGGCGAGACTGAGATTTACGGCTATCGTATTGGCTCGATGGCATACCTCACGGACTTCAGTGCCGTGCCCGATTCCTCGTTGCCTCTACTGCAAGGGCTCGATGTGCTTTTCCTTGATGCTCTGCGGCATAAGCCGCACCCGACGCACTCAACCGTGGAACGGTCGCTCGAGATCGCGAATCAGCTGAAGGCAAAGCAGGTTTTCTTTACGCATATTTGTCATGATCTTCCACACGCCGAAACCAACACCAGCCTGCCGCCTCATGTGCAGCTTGCTTACGACGGTATGAAACTGGAATTCGATATTTGAACGTCCTGGAATGAACCTACTCATTTGAGGTGAGTCTAGCTTCGAACAGGATCCTGACAACGTTGATGCGCGTATTTCAGACAATTGAGGAAATTCCGCCAGAGTTTGGGCCCTCCATCATCAGCGTGGGCAACTTCGATGGCGTGCATCGGGCGCATCAGGCCGTCTTGCGCGACATCGCTCAACTGGCCCCTTCCAGGAAGGCGAGTTCGGTCGCCGTAACCTTCGACCCACATCCGGTGCGGATTCTACGTCCCGACTCCGGTCTTAAATTGCTGACGCCGTTGCCGGAAAAATTGCGACTGCTGGAGCACACTGGAATTGACGCGGTGCTCGTCCTTCCCTTCGGCCGGGATATCTCTCTGCTGTCTCCAAGGCAATTCGTCGAAGACATCCTTTGCGGCAAACTTCGCGCCCTCGAGGTGCACGAAGGTTATAACTTCCATTTTGGCCACAAAGCATCGGGGAACGTAGCTACGCTCACCGAGTTCGGGCGCGAAATGGGCTTCGCTGTAAAGATCTTCGATGAAATGATGCTGCGCGGCGAGACTGTCTCGAGCAGCCATATCCGGCGCTTGCTTGCGGAAGGGCGCGTCAGCCGCGCCCGACACCTTCTGGGCCGTCCGTTCGCGATTCTCGCCACGCCCGGCCGGGGTCGAGGCTATGGAAGCAAGTACACCGTCCCAACCATTAACCTGAGTCGCTACGACGAACTTGTCCCCAAAGATGGCGTCTACATTACCCGGACGCGGGTGGGAACTGAGTGCTTCGATTCGGTCACCAACGTCGGCAACCGTCCTACTTTTGGCGCTGATTCTTTTGCCATCGAAACCCACTTGCTGAACTTCCATCCCCTCGAACTCACGGCCGAGACGGAGGTTGAGGTCTTCTTCCTGCAGCGCGTTCGCGATGAGATCAAGTTCCCTTCGGTCGATGCATTACGCGAGCAGATCGCTCGCGATGTGCATAAAGCCCGACGCTACTTTCACCTGATGAAGCTGCTGGCAAAGCCTAGTTAGCCCCGGCTGGAACTCGCCCAGGCGCTCCTGCCCTGCGGCTTTCATTCAATGGGTTCGATAATCCGTGCCGGCTTTTCACCCAGTTCCGGAATTTGCACCAGAACGATCCCCGCCAATACGACGACAATTCCCAGCGCTTGGAGCGCGCGCACCGTCTCACTCAGAACCAGAGCCGCGATCATGATTGAGAACACTGGCTCCAGGCAACTGACCACGATCGCTCGCGTTGGCTCCAGGTATTGCAATCCGGCGAAGTAGAACGCGAAGGGCAGGAGTGCTGACGTCATGGCGAAAAGCAATAAGAATCCCCACTCCGAAGCCGAATAGTGAGCTGCGACAACGCGCCACGGTGGGTTCACAAAAAGCCAGAATACGGCTGCACTTAGGGTTGTGTAGAGCAACACCAGCCAGTGATCGTAGTGTCCGAGAAGCTCGTGGCCGGCAACGTTGTAGTAAGAGAACGCTACCGCCGCCAGCAACGCCGCTGCAACGCCCACCGGATTTAAAGACAATCCGTTGGAACCGCCAAATCCGATCGCGAATGCAGATCCAATCACCGCCAACCCTACGGCAGAGACCCGCTTCAACGTCGCACGCTGCTTACCTCTCGCGACCATGTAGACCAGGACCATGACCGGGGCGGTGTATTGCAGGACAATCGCGGTCGCCACATTCGTTTTCTCGATCGCAAGATAGTACAGGTAGTTCGAGGAGGCGACGCCGAGGACGCCGAGCATTGCCACCCGCCAGGCATCGCGCTTGGGCAGGCGTAAAGCCGTTCCGCCCCGACGTAGCCAGAGAATTGGAAATAGCACCAGAAACGAGAAGGTGGTGCGGCTCTGCGAAAGGATCGTAGGGTCGATGCTTCCGATCGATTCACCCGGAGGAAAAAATCGCCCGGTGAACGCCCCGCGGCCGAGAGTCGCCGAGAGTCCCCACAGCAGGGTGGCAGCAGCAATATAGAAATAACCGCGCAGCGGATGAGATTTATTCACTAAGAATCTGGTCGAGCCGCTTCGGATTGAAGCCGACCAGTACATGCTCGCCGACGACCACGGTCGGTGTCGAGTGGCTCCCGTAGCTCTTCAACTCTGCCGCCGCTGACTCGTCGCGCGAAACGTCGCGCTCCTCGAAATCCACACCCATGCACTCCAGAAGTGTCTTTAACACGAAACAGGGTGGACAGTCGGGCTGAGTGAAAATGAGGACTTTCCGCTTCACGCCCAAAATAGATGACGCTCCCGGCTCATAAGCTGCAGAATTTTAACTCGCCTGCAGGTCTAATTCCCACGTAATTTCAGCGGTCTTCTCCAACATGGCAGAGACCGAACAGTATTTGTCCTTGGACAGCCGGATCGCATCCTCGGCCGACTTCCGCGATACTGCGCCGCGGATGCTGTAGACCAGCTTGATCCGCTTATAGACCATGGGCGACTCGGGCGCCTTCTCACCCTCGGCGCGCACTTCCAGGTGCGTAAAGGACTCCCTCTTCTTGGTGAGAATGCCGGCCACATCGTAGCCTGTACACCCGCAGAGCCCAATAAGCAACAATTCCATGGGGCTACTCCCAGTCTTGCTATCACCGTCAACCACCACGCCGTGCGAACTCCCAGCCTGGGCAACAAATCGATGTTGATCAATCCAAATTGCCTTCGCTTCTACCATAACGAGATCTCTAGCCTCCACATGCCTTAGCGGCGGTTATCCGTCGACGGTTCAGGATGAATCAAAACACGAAACAGTTCCGGGGCATCCTGCTTGAACCGGATCTCGAGGTCGGTTTGGATGTCATGAACGCGGGACAATGGCAAATTATCGGGCAACGTGCAATGACAAGCCACGTACAAGCGGCCGCGCACTCTTTTGAACTGCAAGTCATGCATGTCCAGGATATCCGGAAACTCCGCCGCCACGGCTTTCAGCCGCTGCTCCAGGCCGCTGTCTCGAAAAATCTCGTCGCCGGGCTCGATCGTCGCCGGTTCGCTTTCGATATGCGTGAGGATGGTCGCAATCTCCGGAATATCCTGCTGCATCTCAGTCTCAAGCGCCGTAACCCGGTCATGCGCATCCTTGAGCGACAAGCCTTCGTCCAGTTCCAGGTGCTGCTCCACGTGCAGCTTCCCTTTCAGGTCCTGCACGCTAACGTCGTGCACATTCAAATTATGCCTTGTAGCCACCGCTCGAATGCGGTCGAAGATGTTCTCTCTGCGGTGCGCCCGCGGCACCGGTCGCACGGTCACATCCGCCTCGGGCAAAACCTTGCGTACGGCATCGATGACCGCCTCAGAGACCGCCCCAGAGTGCTGAAAGGTCACGTTGCGCGCCAGCCCGATCGAAAGCTCCACGAAATAACGATTGCCCGCCCTTCGGATGCGTGCTCGATCCACTTCGAGAACGCCCTCTACCTCCTCCACTGCGGAGATAATCTGTGTGCGAACTCCCACCGGAGCAGCGTCGAGCAAAGCATCGACCGTCCGGCGAGCCAGCCGCGAGCTCACATAGATGACAATGCCAGCCACCACCAGAGCCGCAACCGGGTCCGCGGCTCGAAGCCAGGCCATATTCCAGCGCGCGCCCAGCATCACCAGCAGGAGCCCGAGGATCACCACGCAACTGGACCACACGTCTGTCGAAAAATGCAGAGCGTCTGCTTCCAGCGCCTGGCTGTCGTACTTCTCCGCAATCCGGCGTAGCGCCCGCGAACGCCAGACGTCCACCAGAATCGAGATCAGCATCACGGCAAACGCCGCCAGCGACGGCTCAATTTCCACGTGGTGAAAGAAAAGCCGCTTCACTGCTTCCGAGACAATCCACAAACAGGTGAGCAGCAGCAGGCCCGTCTCAATGAACGCAGAAAAGTTCTCTACCTTGCCATGACCGTACTGATGGTCGGCATCGGCCGGCTTGTCCGACACCCGAACGGAAAAAAAGGTGATAACCGCTGCGATCAGATCCAGGCCTGAATGAGCCGCTTCCGACAAAATGCCCAAACTGCCGGTTGTGATACCGACAACGATCTTTAAGGCTGTGATCGCAACCGCTGCCAGCACGGAACCGCCCGCTACGCTGCGCTTTTCCGCCCGCATCGTGTCTGGAGAGTTTGTGATGGGTGGCGCTGCCATTGTCTCGATTATCGCCGCTCGCCGTTCGACTGGCTAATGCATTTCATGGCTCACTGGCAACGAACTTCGGCTGAACTTCTCCAAAAATACCGTATGCTACGATTTGAAGCATACCCGTAAGCTTGGAGGAATTGCTGGATGCAACGAATCTGGATCATCGTTCTACTCCTCTGTGCCGCGGTGGTTGTGCCGAGAGCCCTAGCGCAGTCTGCTTCATCTGCTCCCCGGCAAAAGCCTCAAGCGGCCCCGGCGCGTGACGACGATGATGACGACGAGAAGCCGCAATTGGCTAGCAACTCCAGCGTTCCCCCCACCGCCGCGGTCATCACGATCAAAGGCTTGTGCGATACCCCCAAAGCGGGAGCCGCAAAGAGCGAATGCAAAACCGTTGTGACGCGCGCCGAATTTGAGCGCCTGGCCAATGCGCTGCAGCCCAACATGAGCCCCCCCGTACGCAAGCAATTAGCCTCCGCCTATCCGCGCTACATCCTGATGGCTAAGGAGGCGCAAAAGCTTGGCCTGGATAAAGACCCCCACTATATCGAAACCCTCAAGTTCGCCAAGCTTCAGATCCTGAATCAGGAGATGACCCGCCATTTGCAGGCCGAAGCGGCCAAGGTCCCTCCTTCCGAAATCGAAAGCTATTACAAGACGAACGCTCCAGCATTCGAAGAGGCCTCGGTGCAGCGCGTTTTCGTGCCGCGCACCAGGAAAATCGACACCAAAGACAACTCGGGCGACGAGTACAAGGCCAAGGTCAAGGAAGCGGAAGAGGCGATGAGCAAGGAGGCCGACGACCTTCATGCCAAGGCAGTGGCGGGAGAAAACTTCGACAAGCTCCAGAAAGACGCCTACGACGCGGCGGGAATTTCCAGCAATCCCCCGCCGACTTCGATTCCGAAGGTGCGCCGTAGCAATCTCCCTCCCAGCCACGTCGCGGTGCTTGATCTGAAGCCGGGAGAAGTTTCTCCGGTCATTCACGACCCCAGCGGAAGCTTCTTTTACAAGCTGCAATCTAAACAGATGCTGCCTTTAAGCGAGGCGGAAGCTGAGATCAAGAGCACGCTACAATCCCAGCGCATGCGCGAGATGCAGCAAAAACTTCAGGCTTCCATCACAACCGACCTGAATGACTCTTATTTCAATGCTCCGACTCCGCCAGCCGCCAAAAGTGGAGATGCGGAAGACAACGCGCAGGCCAAGCCCGCTACGCAGAAGTAATGAACTCGGATAAACCCACCATTATCGTGACCGGGGTCTCGGGCAATCTGGGAATCCGCCTCCTCCCGTTATTGCGCGATTTTTCCATTGTCGGCATCGACGTCGCGCCGCCCAAAACCGATGTCCCCATTCGGTTCGTGCGCATGGACTTGGGAGTAGAGGATTCTTGCCGCGCTCTCTATAACCTATTTCGTGAATTGCGCCCGGTCGCCGTGGTGCACCTCGCGTTCGTTCTCGATCCGGTCCGCACTGGCGTGCTCGATCTCGACCGTATGTGGCAGATCAACGTCGCCGGCACTGCCCGCGTGATGGAAGCCATTACCGAAGCGAACCGCAATCAAGACGACGGTGTTCGTCAGTTTATTTTCTTAAGCAGCGTGGCTGCTTACGGGCCGGATTTGCCAGGGCCGGTAGCCGAGGAATTTGCGTTGGCCGGCCACACTCTGCCCTACGCGATCCACAAGCGTGAATCTGACGAGGTCGTGCGCCAGCGCGCCCCTTCCCTCCGTGGATGCAGCGTTTACATCCTGCGGCCCCACATCTTCGCCGGCGCTACCATGGAGAATTACATGGTGGGCGCCTTCCGCGGAACGCCTAACGGCAAAAGCAAGCGCGCCGAGCGCATGCGCCGCGATGGCAAGCGCTTGCCTTGCATGCTGCCGTACGGGCAGAAGTATTTGGACAACAAGATTCAATTCATTCATGTCGACGACGTCGCTCGGCTCATCGCCTGGATTCTGGGTCGCGAGCCCGAGGCGCGCCGGCTTACGGTGCTGAACGTTGCGGGCCGAGGTGAACCACTCACGTTTGCCCAGTGCATCGAGATGGCGCGTGCCAGGCTGGTGCGCGTGCCCGGCCAGGGAGCAATGCGCCTGGTATTGGAATTTTTGTGGAGGCGCGGCATTTCTGCGATCCCGCCGGAAGCCACGCCCTATATGACTGGCCAGTACATCATGAGCACTGAGAGACTGCGCAAATTTCTGGGCGATGAGCATGAAAAGATCATTCGTCATAGCGTGGCGGATGCGTTTCTGGATTCCTTCAGGGCCGCGGCGCCCGTGCGCGTCGAATCCCCCGCCGCCCGCTAAGAATTTATTTTCGCGCGCGGTAGAGGCCGGCAATCCCAAACGTGTAGGGCGTCCAGGAAGCATTGGCGAAGCCCGCTTCGCGCATGCGGTCTGTCATTTCCGCGGGCGACGGAAACCGCTCTACGGATGCCGGCAGGTATGCGTAAGGCCCCTTCACCCCGGAGATCATCGTGCCTACAGCCGGCAGCACGTGCTTGAAGTAGACGCGGTACATCTTTCCCAGTAAGCCCCGGGGCTCGCTGAAATCCAAAATTCCGCACTCCCCGCCCGGTCGCAATACGCGCAACAGTTCGCCCAAGCCGGCATCGTAATCGGCCAGATTGCGAAAGCCAAACGCCGCCGTGATCAGATCGAAGTGCGCGTCCGGAAACGGCAGTTGGAGAGCATCTGCCTCGACCCAGCTCAGCCGTCGTTGCCCCGTATTGGACGCCGCTCTTTGCAGCATCGGATGCGCAAAATCCGCTCCTGTGATCTGCGCTCCATCGTGTCCCGCACGCTTCCGAAGTGCGAACGCCATATGGCCCGTACCACAGCAAAGGTCGAGCACCCGGGATTCGGGGCGCGCCAGCAGTTCGCCGAATGTGCGTGCGGCTCGCCACCACCAGATGCGATCGATGTTGAACGAAAGCACGTGGTTTAGCAGGTCATAGCGCGGTGCGATCGCCGAAAACATCTCGCGGACAGCCTTCGACGCGTCTTCTCGATCTACCGCACCCTCCGGCGCAGCACCCACCACGATTGGCTTGTTGGCTTCGCCCATAATCCTGCAGATTGTTGTCCTATTGTTTTAAGGAGAGTTGGCGGGCTGTCTCAATCTCGCTGAGAATCACCTGCTCCGGCACGTCGCTGACAATCTCCACCTTGCCGATTCCGACTGGAAGCACGAAGTGAATTCTGCCGTTACGCGTCTTTTTGTCACTGCCCAGACGCTTGAAAACACTTCGAGTGCGGACCTTCAGCTTGGGCAGTTTCCCCAGGGACAACGTCGCTGCGGTTATGCGCTTGGCGAGCGTATCGTCGAGGCGGTCGATAGCTCGCGCAATCCCGGCCACCATGATGATTCCCCACGCCACCGCTTCTCCGTGCAGCAGTTCCCTGTAGTTCGTCTCGGCCTCGAGCGCGTGGCCGATCGTATGCCCCAGATTCAGTACCCGGCGCAATCCCTGCTCGCGCTCGTCCTGCGAAACCACTTCTGCCTTCAGCTTCACGGAAGCCGCAATCACCCGCTCCAGGATGCCGGGCTCGCGGGCCAGAATCGCGTCGCGCTTATCCTCAAACTTTTCAAATAGCTCCCGGTCCCCGATGATCCCTGCTTTAAGCGACTCGAAAAGTCCGGCTCGATACTCGCGCACCGGCAAAGAGGACAACACCATGGGATCGACCAAAACCACCTGCGGCTGGTGAAAGGTACCCACCAGATTTTTCCCCGCCGTCAGATTCACCCCGGTCTTGCCTCCAATCGAGGCATCGACCTGAGCGAGGACGGTAGTCGGAATCTGCACAAACTCCACGCCGCGCATGTAGAGTGAGGCTAGAAGACCGCCTACATCTCCAGCGACGCCGCCTCCAAACGTCACCAGCACCGCATTTCGATCTGCACGTAATTTGGACAGTTGCTCAGCCAGCGCCTCCACCGTTTTGAGACGCTTGTGCTGCTCGCCCTCGGGCATGACCAGGAAATGCGCTTGATAGCCCGCCTTGGTGAGCGACGTCATCAGCGTCTTGCCCCATTTACGCCGCACCGGATCGACGGTTAGCACGAACAACCGCCTGCCAGGATCTACCACCGAGCGCAACACTTCACCCGTTCGCGCCAGCAGGCCGTTCTCGATGTGCACCTCGTACGAGCGAGGCTGCACTTGCACTCGTTCTGAAATCATTTCAGTCCATCATAGCGTAGCTGGAAGATCCATCCGGCCGTCAGGCTTTCGCGCGTTTCGGCAAGAGCAATGACAAGCCGACTGAGATGCCCAAGACCCCAAGCACTACCCCCAGAGCAACCCAGGTAGGGATCGGGTAGTGGTGCGAGGCCAGCATTTTCACGCCAATAAAGATCAGCACCACCGAAAGCCCGTAGTGAAGATACTGAAACAGGTCCATGATGCCGGCGAGCGCGAAATACATCGAACGCAGTCCGAGAATCGCAAACACATTCGACGTGTATACGATAAAGGCGTTTAACGTAATCGCCAGGATGGCTGGAATCGAATCCACCGCAAACAATACATCGGTCGTTTCCACCATCAACAGCACAACCAGCAGTGGCGTCGCATAAGTTCGATCCCGCCGCACCCAGAACCGACCGCCCTCGTATTCCTCGGTCACCGGAATCAGTTTGCGGAACATCCGCAAGACCGGGTTCCTCCCTGGATCGATCTCCTCATCGCCCTGCCGCAGAAGTTTGATGCCGCTGTAAATCAGCAGCACGCCGAACACGTAAGTGATCCATTCGAAGCGCCGGATCAGCCCCACCCCCGCCAGGATGAACGCGCCCCGCATCAGCAGCGCTCCCAGAATTCCCCAGAACAGCACCTTGTGTTGCAGTTCTCCGGGCACGCGGAAGTAGCGAAATAGGACGAGAAAAACGAACAGGTTGTCGATGCTCAGCGAAAGCTCGATCACGTAACCCGTGACAAACTCGAGGCTTTCTTTCTTGCCATGCCAGAAATACACCACCACCGCGAAGCTCAAAGCCAGGGCGATCCACATCACGCTCCAGCCCACCGCCTCGCGGAAGTGCACGGTGTGAGCCCGCCGGTTAAAGACCCCAAGGTCCAGCGCCAGCATCAACACCACGAAGAGGTTGAAAAGTATCCAGAAAAGAAGCAACTCGAACCCCGGTAATCTCTAATCGAGCGGCGGTCTCTTACCGCGCGCGTCCCCGCTTTTCACGCTCCCATTCATCCCCACAGGCCCAGCGGCTTCCATGTTCGTCCAGTCGATGCGGTGCACGCAGTTTCAGCGCGCGTCCAGCATCCAGATCGTTTCCAGAATCACGTCACCAGAGATCTGCATGCTCTTCGCGCTGAGCTTGTCGACCGTATCCTGTGGAGTATGGTGAAAGACGTTGCCGTAGCCGTAGTCGAAATCGATCAGATCCGCTGAAGGCACGCCCAGCGCCACGAACGGCTTGTGGTCGTCGTCGATCCCGATCGAACGTGCGAAGAAGTGCGATTGATAACCCAACTTGCTCGCCGCCTCGTAAACCAGGTCTTCAAGCCACGGCGTTGAATTTTGATCGCGATCGATGTTCAAATCTGCATCCCCAATCATGTCCGCCAGCAGCAGCCCTTTGATTTTCTTGTTCGTTCCATCTTTCTGCCACTTCGCGGCCAGATGTTTCGTCCCGTAGAGGCTGTCCTGGTCATTCCACTCCTTGACAGCCTCCTCGCCGTCTGTGAAGACGAGCCAGACGCTGTATCCTTCGCGCTTCCGGCCTCGCAACTGGTTGGCCAGCTCCAGCAATATCGCCGTCGACGACCCGCCATCATTAGCGCCCACGTACTTCGTATCGCGCAGCGGATAGTTCGTATCGTAGTGCCCTGCGACCACGATGATCCCGTCCTTCGTGCCGGGAAACTTCGCGATGATGTTGTGGACGGGAAGCTTCCCGGCTGGCGTGTCCGCGTCGAACGAATCTACTTCAACCTCATCCCCCTTCAGATGCGACGTGATGTAATCCTCGAGCTTCTTGTGATTCGCGCTTCCGATGGGCCGCGCTCCGAACCCCACGATCTCTTTCACGTACGCGAGTGCCCGCTCCCCATTCACCGTCGGAGCGGGCGTAGTCGGTTGGGCATTACTGCTCGGAGCCTGCGTCGCCGCCGGGGCGGGAGCATTGATTTCACTGCTGCTCGCCTTGGCCGTCTTCTCGCTGGTATTCGAACAGCCGAGCCAGGAGGACAGCAGCAGTCCAGCTCCCGCCCAGCCACAAAACACCCTCATCCTCAGACTTCGTTTCATCTTGTTTGGGAAGCCCTCTCTGTGAACTCGGCGCTACTTGTCCTTCTTCTCGGCCCGGGCGCGCCGCTGCTTCGGATGCACCAGCCACGCGATTGCGATGCTCATCACATATAGCGCAATCATCGGCGCCGCGAAGATGCACATATTGAGAATGTCGGTCGTCGGCGTCAAAATCGCGGCAATGATGAAAATCACCAGGATCGAGTAGCGCAAGTTCCGCCACATCCAACCTGCGGTGATTATCCCCATCAGCGAAAGGAAGAAAACCAGGATGGGCAACTCGAAAATCGCGCCCATGCCGACAACGATCGTGAAGAATAGGTCGGTATACTCTCCGATCGTAATCATCGGCTGGAACTGCTTGCCGTACCCGATCAGGAACTCGAGTGCCTGCGGATAAACCAATCTGTACCCGAAGTATCCGCCGGCGCAAAAGAGCCCGACCGTCGAAACCATGAATGGAACAACGTAGCGCTTCTCGTTGCGGTAGAGACCCGGCGAGATGAAACACCAAACCTGGTACAGAACGAAGGGCGAGACCACAAACAGTCCAGCCGTGGCCCCAATCTTCAAGTAAAGATTAAAGGGGTCGACCGGGTTTAGATACACCAGCTTTTCGCTTAAGTTGTTCTTGTGCAGCGCATCCATGATGGGCCGCTGCATGATCGCGTAGATATTTTCCGCATACCCCCAACAGGCGAAGAAGCCCACCGCAATCGCGATCAGGCAGTAGATGATCCGCCGCCGCAGTTCCTCGAGATGCTCGAGAAAACCCATTGCGGGCATGCGATCTCTCTCGTCTTCGTGGGAGGGTACGCCGGCCGCTACTTCAGACATGGGGAGCCTTGGCCGCCGAGGTTGCCTCAGAGGACTCTAGCGATGCGGAAACCTCATTCTGGGCTGTCGGACTCTCCACCGCCGGGTGGCTGCTGAGGGTGGAATCCGGAGCTGGCAGCGGGTCAGGAGCGTCGACCAGCGTCCCGCTTGCGATGGCTCCTTCCGGGGCGCGGGCAGGCGGCAGAATCTGTGGTGTGGGCTCGCTCTGCCGCTCCAGAGTCGCGATCTCGGCCTCGATCTGCGAGCGGAACTCGTTCGAGGCGCGCTTGAACTCATTCATGAACTTCCCGATCTGCCGCCCGATCTCCGGCAGTTTCTTCGGCCCAAACAACAGCAGGGCAAGGAAGAAAAGGAAGCTGGTATCAGAAAACCCCAGGCTCATACCGTCATCATACTGCCCCGCAAGGCGGTGCATCAACGCAGCTCGAGCCTTTGTTCCGGGCGCGGCGAGTCCAACTAGCGTTCCTCGCAGCACGGCCTTCCGCTTGACGGGTGATGGCTCCTATTCATCGAAGAGCGCGTGATACAAACCGCCGCCAACAATACCGCCAATCAGCGGCCCCACCCAGAACAGCCATAGCTGTTGAATCGCCCAACCCCCGACAAACACCGCCGGCGCAGTGCTGCGGGCGGGATTTACGGAGGCGTTGGTCACCGGGATGTCGACCAGATGAATCAGCGTCAGGCACAAGCCAATCGCAATCGGCGCGAATCCAGCGGGGGCACGCTTATCCGTCGATCCCATAATCACGAACAGGAAGAAGAAGGTCAGCACAATTTCCGCCACCAGGCACGCCAGCAGCGAATATCCGCCCGGCGAGTGTGCCGCGTAGCCGTTGGCGGCAAAACCGCCACTCAGATCAAACCCTTCTTTCCCGCTGGCAATCACATACAAAACGCCCGATGCGGCCACTCCACCCAGCAGCTGCGCGATGACGTAAGGCAACAACTCGGAGACCGGAAAGCGTTTCCCGGCTACCAAACCCGCCGAAATCGCCGGGTTTAAATGGCACCCTGAAATCGGGCCCACGGTATAGGCCATGGTCAGCACCGTCAGCCCGAACGCGAATGCAACTCCCAGAAACCCGATCCCGAGACCGGGAAACGCCGCCGCCAGCACAGCGCTTCCAGTGCCCGCAAAAACCAGCCAGAAAGTTCCGAAAAATTCCGCCGCTGCGCGCTTTCCAATAGACATAGGGTTCTCCTTGATGGTCTGTACAGGCTGTGCGGCACCTGCGATTTGCTCTAGGCCGCTTTTCCTTTGAACAGTCGATAAATTGCCAGCAGGATCATGGCGCCAATCACGGACATGAGGAAACCTGCCTTGTCGCCTTCGTGGTAAAGACCGGCAGCTCCTCCCAGCCAGCTCGCCAACAGCGACCCGGCAACACCCAGCAGCATGGTGATAAAAATCCCGCCTGGATCCTTGCCGGGCATGATCAGCTTGGCCACCGCCCCCACCACCAGACCGACCAGTGCTTCCCACACATAGTGCATGCTTACTCCTTTTGAAGGTTGCAGCCCTATGCCGTCGCGTGTGCTTATGCAAAGCTGCATCGCTATTTTTGGGGGCCCAGGGAATCGCCGCGAGATTAGCGAAAGGGTTCTCTCGCTCGCCAGCGCTTCCTTCTCTAGACGTCGTTCGGCGGCTCGTATAGATCAGGTGAACACTGCCGAAGACCGAGGCGCGAAGCATACGGAAGGCATCTGCGCGAAGTCAAGTATCCATCACCCGCCTCGCGCAGATTTTCACTCCCGGAATCTTTATTCCACTTCGAAGTCGGCCACCCGAGGCGAAGCGGCGTTTCCCTCCGAGTCCCGAGCCAATAATTCCACGCGGTATAAACCAGGCGACAGGGTATCGACCGGCAGCTTTAGGGCAATCGGTACCACCGGATTGCCGCTCCGTACTGCCGCCGATACATCTGCCACATCCGCGTTGAAGGTGGGCTTGTTCGTCTTACGATCGATCAGAATGTATTTGAAGCCGACCTTTGGCACTTTCGTCGTTGCCAACAACGGGTCGTAGATCTCCACGTAGATAGCTGCGTGATCCGCCTTGCTGAACCGGTTGGCCGCCGCTGGAATCAACTGCATACCGTTCGCCACCAGTGGCGTGCGATCTGCAAGCAGTTCCGAATCCAACCCCTCCGCCATCTCCGACACTCGCCGGTAGTCCTTGCTGAGCGCGATCGCACTCATCCCAAACTGCTTTCCGTTATAGTGCTCGACGTCGAGCGGTACTTCCAACTTGCCGAAATTCTCCCCTCCTGAGCTCACCACCACTTTCAGCGTATACACGCCGCAAGCAATGTTGAACTGATTCTCATAACGGAGAGGATGCTGATTGAATTGCTCGACTTCCTTTTTGCCGTCAAGATCGAGAGTCACGTTGTCGCTGAACCGCGCCACGACTGACCCATCCGGCTTGGTCGCGATGCCCAGTACATTGATCTCGGCGTGTTGTTTGCCTTTCTGCTTTTCAAACCGCACCCCAGTCGGAGTAATCTCCATCGCCAGGTTTACACGCGCCACGTTCGGTCCGGTGTAGAAATACGGGGTCGTCATCGATAAGCCGACATTGCCGGCCTGCGTACCGTTGGCCCGACCCTCCAATTCTTTCTCGATCGGCTTTCCCGCCAGCAGATCTACCGGGCGCACGTTGCAATAGCCCGATCGCGAACGGACAATCGTGCCGCCTTTGTCCACCTTTACCTTCAACACGTGGCAACTGCCGTCCTCGGAAAGCGGCGGAGTGTAGCCAATCGTGTAGTAGTGTGCGGTGTCGTTCGCGATGCGCTGCATCCCGCCCAACAGGTCGTTGCTGTTGACGATGACGAAACCGCCCGTTCCATCGGCCAACTGGTAGAGCAACTGCTGGTTATCCGAAGCGCTCGGAGGAAATGGTGGGATGATCAGACGCGGCTGGTTGTAGGGATTGTAGAAACCGGTGCTCGCCAGCCCAGGTCCAGAACCCACACCACCGCCTCCGGTGCGTCCGCCCGTACCCCCGCCTGTACCTCCACCGGAACCGCCTTTACCTCCGCCGCCTCCAGTACCTCCTCCGGAACCGCCCTTGCCACCGCCCCCGGTACCACCGCCTCCGCCAGTCCCGCCACCACCCCCGCCCCCGTGACCGCCGCCTCCACCTCCGGTACCTCCGCCGCCTCCATGCTGCACGTACACCAGGTGCGGAACGCCTGTGTGCCTTGGATCCTCCACGTCCGACTGATCACCAGGGTGATACGTGGCATCGAGGAACTGCGTACCTTTCTGCCCCCCCGGCGCCGTGGCCTTGCCCATGCTCGGGGCGATCAACCCGCGCACATCGATCGGGTACACGGCAACATTGGCCCGATTGCAGGCGTCAATCGTCGCCGTCAGCTCGGACTGCCGCTCCGGCGTCATGGGAAAGCCCGCAGTCAAAAAGATCAGGCTCTTGCGCCCCGGAACTCCCGCCAGGTTCTTCGCCATCGACCGGAGAGCCAGCAACACACTATGCGCGCCAAAATCTGCCTCCGCGCTGATCAATCCCGCCGTCCCAACCTGCGAGGGTGAGCCGAAAGGCGCGGAGTTGAGAGAAGCCACTTCGACCGGCGCATTGGGATTAACCGTGCTGTTGCGCATACCGGCCACGACTTTCTTCAGTCGATCCGCATCCGCGGTGAAGTTCTGCGCGACCCGTACCGTTCCGCCAAAATCCACCAACGCGATCAGCCGCTGCGGACCTGCATTCGCGTCAATAAACTTTGAAGCGGCGTCCCGGGCGCGAATCTGGTCACCCGTTTCCATCGTCGAGTTATCAAAGAACAGCACCAGGTATTTCGGCTGGTCATTCTGCGTCGGGGACGCAGTGGTCTCCGATGAGAAGCTCTTTATCGGTTGTTCTTTGTCATCTTCCCAGACTCGAAAATCTTTTTGCTCGAGCGTAGTGATGTAGTTGCCCTTCTTGTCGGTCACCACCGTATCAACCAGTACCAGGCGTGCTTCGGCCTTAAATACGGCCGGACTGCTTTGCGCGGTCGATTCCTGCTGCGCCTGGGCCGCTCGCGTGTTCGCCAGATGCCAGCCCGCCAGTATGGCCAGCGCCAGCCCTGTCACCACCAGCCAATGCTTCCTCAGTTTCCGCATATGGACCTCTTTCACAAAACACGTCACGGAATTTCAATCGCGCCGTTGGCGGCGGAGATCTGTCCGCCCGCATCGCGCACCACCAATCGCACCACGTACGCTCCGGGCTTTACATCGAAGTTCGATTTCAAGGTCAAACCGCGATCGAGCTTGTTGGCCAGCGTCTCGTCCTTGAGGTGCATGTCGAGGATTTTTTCGTTGGCCGTGATGAATTTGCCATTGCGATCGAAAAGTCCGGAAACGATCGTCAACTGGTTCGCATTCCTGCCTTCCGCATGCTGGAAGTGCAGCTTGCGCGCATCGATGTGGACCAGTACCGCCAGTTGCGCTTCCGTATCCGTCGCTTTGAAGAACTGTGTGTGCAGGTCCACCGGAAGATCGTGCAGCTCCTCCTGCGAGAAGAGAGCGTCTTCGATCTCCTGCTTGGCCTCATCGGCCTCATTGGTAGCGTGCTTCGGAGCGTAGTAGCCACGCCTCGCCTGCACCGTCAGTTTGGGCGGGTTCTTCACGACCACTTTCAGGTTGTGAAAACGCCCGTCCAGCTTCAGGTTCTGCGGCGCGAAACCCAGCACATAATAAAACTCAGGCGTGGTCGCAATCCGTTGCAAACCCGCATAAAGATCGTTGCTGTTGTGGAAGTACGTGCCTCCGGTTCCGTTCGCCATGTCCCGCAGCAGATTCTCTTCCTCAAGGTCGCTGAGTTGTTGATAGCGGAACTTCTGTAGCGCAATCTGCTGGCTGGGAGGAGTCGTATGCGATACGTCCCCAATCGGATCAACCGTGTATAGGCCGCGCGAGTTCAGCGCGCTGACTACCACCTGCTCGCGCAACGCTTGGTCTATCAGATTGATGTACACATCCTCAAATCCGCTGGTGAGGAATCCAGGCGATAGCAATAGCATGGTGCGCTGGCCCGGCAACACCGACAAACGCCGCAAAATATCACGGAACACGCTTAGACTCAGCCGGCTCTCGTGTTCGCCCTCCATCGTCGTGCGCGCGGCCGCTCCCTGGGCCATCGCTAGCGCCTGCGCCTGCATCCTCGGGTCGTTGTCGAATTGGCACGCTAGTGTTTCAGAGGTCGCAAGTGCCAGCGCTTCACCATCATTCTTGTTCTGGATCAGGTCCGCCTGGTAATAGCCAAGATCTGGACATTCCTGTTGGGTTGCCCGCGCGACATTGGTCGGCTTCAGCTGCGCGAGCGCCTTTTTGAGCAAGGCACGATCGTCGGTGAAATCAAGATTACCTTGCCCCGACGTGGTCAGGATCGCAGCCCGATCACTCGGTAACAATGTGTCGAGGTGCCGGTTGGCCGCATCCCGCAAATTAGACAGGTCCCCAAAATCCATGTGCACGTCGTCAAACACGTACGCTACGAAATGCGTCGGAATCACGGGCGCGCGCGCCGGAGCAGCCTCGCCAGTCGGATTGCCGGCTGCTTCTTTGGCGGCCAAGGTCGATTTGGTACCCTGGCCTTCCATCGCAAATTGGCTGATCACCTGGGACTTGCCATTGTCCAGCACATCGAAATCTTCTTTATGCAGTCCGCCGACCGGGTTCCCCTTGCCGTCGCGCACGACCACTCGGACGAGCACCAGATTGACCTTCACTTTGAAAGTTGTAACTTCGTCGTGCGAGCTCAGCTCCGACCCTTGCGACGATGGACTGGACGCCGTCCCTCCCGACGGTTTCTGCGTGTTCGATGTCGAAGATGAGGACGATGCCGGAGGTGGCGCAGAAGCGGTCGCGTTGGCTGCGGGCGGGTCGGAGGAAGACTCTGCGCCTGCCGCACTTTGTGCCCCGGCCAGGCCGCCTAAACCGCAAAAAGCAAGCGCAAGGTAGACCGCAAATCGGACCAGCTCAGAGTGTCGATGACCCAGAGGAAATTCCTTGCGCCGGCATGCACCATGACCAAAAAACACTCCGAACCCCTTCCCGGAAGGCCTGCAGAGCGGCGCCAAACGCTCCAGAGCCGCCAAGTATATCCGAGTTGCGGATGCCCCGGCGCCTTTCTTTGCTAACAACCGGGTCGTAAAAAAAGACAAATCGGAGACAAATTGTCTGGGAAAGCACCTTACTTATCGGCAGGCGCGTGCCGCACAAAGAACTGCTCCTTGCTCATGTTCGCAGGCACCGCAACATCGAAGAAGCCCACCATCATTTCATTCCAGGTTTGATCGCCCCATTCGACCGGGCTGTTGGGATCGGGATTGTGCGGATTATTATTTGAGTTGTCATACCAGCCAATTGCCTGCAGCTCGCTGCCTGCCGTAAGTGTCCGCGGCTCGGCCAGCTTGTAGCTCAGTTGCCAATAAAAGTCGTAGTTCACGCGTAGGAGCGTCTCTACCTTGTGGTTGGGGTACACGAGGTTGTATTCGAAACGCTTGCCGCGAAGATGCATGTGCGGGAAAAAACTCAGGAGCATGCAGTCGTTCGGCAGCGTCCCGTGCACTTCCACCCGGTAGTTGTCCGTGTTCGGCGGAATCGGGATCTTGTCGTGGTCGTTGGCAAGCTGCAGCGTCAGCACTCGTTTCGCCGGCGGCTGCTTCGCCAACACGATCCCTATCTCCGTCTGATCGCTCGCCTTTCGTCCATTCGTGGTGTAGTGCATCTGAAAAACCAGATCGGAATGGGCTGGAATGAGCTTCGCCATATCGCTGCTCCAGCGGTCAGGCGAACTCCCCGGCGCATACACAAGAAGCAGATCGCTGGTTGTCTCATGCGCCTGGTGGCGCAGGTGCTCGTCCTGCAAGCTTGTGGCCGTGAAGGGCACCCCCTCCGGCGCTCCCCGTAACCATTGCGAATCCGGAGGCCGCACGTACACCACCGCGTGATGCACGTGCTCGCGGCTTGACGGCCGGAGCTCCGACATCCGCACCCAGCGGTCTTCCAGGAAATTCGTGGGCACGATTTCGTACGTGTATTCGACCGTGCCTTCCGCTGGAATCGGAACCGCCTGCGGCATTCGAAGGATGACGTCGGGTTCCGCGATATTCCAGCCTTGAGCCCATTGTGGCGTGGCTGGCGCATCCTTCGGGTCGCCCGCCGGCGTATTCGCTTCTACCCACTTCCTCAGCGTGTCGATTTGCGCGTTGCTTAGCGCCGGGTCGTCGGCGAACTTTCCACAACACGGATCGGCAAACCACGGCGGCATGGTTCGGGCCGCCGTCTCGTGCACAATCGACTGCGCATAGGCCCGTGTCTGCGGATAGCTCACCAGCGGCATCGGCGCGATTTCCCCTGCTCGATGGCAGGCTTGGCAATGTTGCTGGAGGATCGGCAGCACGTCCCGGTAAAACGTAGGCGCGCTTGGCGGTTGAGCTGCCTTCCTTGGCGTTTGCGCTGCAGCGGTGACGGCTTGCGCCTGCAGGTGCGCCAGGACGGACGTGAAACCGTCCAGCGATAGGAGCGCGACGCCGGCAAAAACCAGCGCGCGACCCCGACCAATGAGCGCCCGATCCATCTTCGAGCAGAGTCTAGCAGAGCACGCCGCTCGCATGGCTTGCACAGAACCGCCGCGCTACTTCTTCTCCATGGCCACGCGCAGATCCTTGCCGCTCATTTCTTTCGGTTCGGGCAGGTGCAACATCCCGAGAATGGTCGGCGAAATATCGCGTAACGATCCATTCGGACGCAGCGTGAACTGCTTCGCGTCTTCGCTGACTACGATGAACGGAACCGGATTGGTGGTGTGGGCCGTGTGCGGACCTCCGGTCGCTGGATCGATCATCTGCTCCGCGTTCCCGTGATCCGCGGTGATGAGCATAGCGCCGCCGCGGGCTTTCACCGCACGCTCAATCTCGCCGAGACAGGCGTCGACGGTTTCAACCGCCTTGATCGTCGGCTCGATCTTTCCCGAGTGCCCCACCATGTCCGCGTTGGCGAAATTCACGATCATCACGTCGAACGTACCTTCTTCCACCGCCTTAACGACAGCTTGCGCAATCCCGGCCGCCGACATCTCCGGCTTCAGATCGTACGTTGCCACTTTGGGCGACGGCACGAGCACGCGGTCTTCGCCCGGGAATGGCGTCTCGACGCCACCGTTGAAGAAGTAAGTAACGTGCGCATACTTCTCGGTTTCAGCGACGCGCAGATTGCGCAGGTTCGCCTGCCCCATCACGTTGGCCAGGATGTTGGCCATCGATTCGGGCGGTATCACCATCGGCAGTGCGAAGTTCTTGTCGTATTGCGTCATGCACACGTAGTGGAGACGATTGGGCACGCGGTCGCGCGGAATCGTGCTGTCGAGATCGTCGGCGCCCGGGAGATCACGTCCACCTTGCGCGTTCAGACCGCTGTTGCGGGCGAGAGCGCGCGTGATCTGGCGCGCGCGGTCGGCGCGAAAGTTGAAGCAGATGCAGGCGTCATCATCCCGAATGGTCGCGATCGGCGCACCTTTCGCATCGCTGCACACGAAGGGGACGACAAACTCGTCAGTCACGCCCTTGTTGTAGGACTCCTTCATGCCCTGCACCGAATCGGTCTGCTTGCCACCTTCGGCTTCGGCAAAGACCATCGCGTTGTACGCCTTGGCGATCCGCTCCCAGCGCCGGTCGCGGTCCATCGCGTAGTAACGGCCATTGACGGTGGCAATCTTGCCCGCGCCGTACTCGCGCATCTTCTGCTGCAATTGCTCGAGGTAGCCGGCGCCGTTGGTGGGCAGCGTGTCGCGTCCGTCCATGAAAGCGTGAACGAAGACGCGGTCAACCCCTTGCTGCTTCGCCAGTTTGAGCAGCGCATAAAGATGCGCCTGCTGCGAATGCACGCCGCCATCCGAAACCAGGCCGAAGATATGCAACCGGCGCTCGCCCGCGCGCGCATGCTTCATCGCCGCGACCAGCGTCGGGTCGGAGAAGAACTCGCCATTCTGGATCATCAGGTCGATGCGCGTGATATCCATGTGGACGATGCGGCCTGCGCCCATGTTGAGATGGCCGACTTCGCTGTTGCCCATTTGCCCTTCCGGCAAGCCCACGAATGGACCGCTCGTGTAAATGAGCGTGTTGGGGTAGTCGCGCAGCAAGTGATCGTAGGTCGGCTTGCGCGCCAGCGCGATGGCATTGGCTTCGGTCTTGGGGCTGTATCCCCAGCCGTCGAGGATGATAAGGACGAGAGGTTTCGGACGAAACAAAGGCTACTCCTGGCTACTTGCTACGGACTTAAGAAATTCACCACCGAGTCACAGAGAACCCAGAGAAAAATTGAGTTACTTATCAAATTGCCTTCGACAACCGAGGATCGTTGAAAGTCGTCGGGCACCGTCTACCCGTCCTTTACCTCACCTACCATCGCTCTTCGCCTAGGCGAGAGCATTCTCTGCAGCAGTCGCCGTGATACCCACGCAAGAAATAGTCCGACGGCGAGAACAACGATGGGTCCAAATTGCCGCTGCCATTCTTCTGGGAACCGCCCCTGCATCACGATGACGTAAGCCATCATAACGACTACGAGGACGAATCCCGAACAGCCGAGCAAAACGGAATCCAAAAACCACCCTGGCCGTTTGCTCCGAAAAACCGCACTCCACAGGAACAACCCGAGCGAGACCACGACCGAGCCAGATCCCAGCGCGATAATCAACCACACGAACACAGGCCATCGATTGGGGTCTTCCATGCTCAATCCAGAAACAATTTCTCACCCCTTGTAGTTCAGCGCCTTCACCCCCAAGTACCGCGCTCCCGCCCCCAATTGCTCTTCAATCCGAAGCAACTGGTTGTACTTCGCGATTCGATCCGTCCGCGAAGCCGATCCGGTTTTGATCTGCCCGGCTCCCGTGGCGACCGCAAGATCCGCGATGAACGTATCTTCCGATTCTCCCGAACGGTGCGAGATGACCGATGTATATCCGTTGCGGCGCGCGAGGTCGATCGAATCCAGCGTCTCGCTGACCGTACCGATCTGGTTGACCTTGATCAGAATTGAATTTGCAATGCCCTTGTCGATGCCTTCCTGCAACCGCTTGACGTTGGTCACAAACAAGTCGTCGCCAACCAACTGAATTTTCTTGCCAACCAGCTCGGTGAGTTTCTTCCAACCAGCCCAGTCATCTTCGGCCAATCCATCTTCGAGCGACACGATCGGATAATCCTTGGTCCACTGCGCCCAGTACTGCGCCATCTCGTCCGGCGTCTTCGTCGTCTTGTCTGACTTTTTGAAAACATACTTGCCGTCCTGGAAGAACTCGCTGGCCGCCGGATCAAGCGCGATGGCGACCTGCGAGCCCGCCTTGAAGCCGGCCTGCTGAATCGCTTCGAGCACAACTTCGATCGCTTCGACGTTTGACTTCACCGACGGCGCGAACCCGCCCTCGTCGCCAACCGCCGTGTTGTACCCGCGCTTCTTCAGAACTCCCTTCAGGGTGTGAAAGACCTCGACTCCCCAGCGCAAGCCTTCGGAAAATGATCCCGCGCCGACCGGCATGACCATGAATTCCTGGAAGTCCACGTTGTTGTCGGCGTGCGCTCCACCGTTCAGGATGTTCATCATCGGCGTCGGCAGCACATTCGCCCCGGCCCCACCCAAATACCGGTACAGCGGCAAGCCAAACTCATTCGCCGCCGCGCGCGCCGCCGCCATCGATACCGCAAGGATCGCGTTGGCCCCGAGCCGGCTTTTGTTCGGCGTGCCATCCAGCTCGATCATGCGCGCGTCCAGCGCGCGCTGGTCAGCTGCATCCAGATCGGCAAGCGCTTCCGCGATTTCTCCATTGACATTTTCCACTGCGGTCAGCACGCCTTTGCCTTTATAGCGCTTGGCGTCGTTGTCGCGCAGTTCGACGGCCTCGTGCTCGCCGGTGGAAGCGCCGCTGGGCACGATGGCCCGGCCAATCGTGCCGCTGGCCAGGATGACTTCGGCTTCGACGGTGGGGTTCCCGCGTGAGTCGAGCACCTCGCGCGCACGGATCTGGTCAATGTTGGTCATGGTATGAGTTCATCCTTCCCTTGAAGTTAAGAATGCTTTTTTGTAGGAATCGCTTGGGCGCTCAGGACTGCAACCGCTCTTCTCCGCCCTATCGAAATCTCCCAGCCTCGAGCATGAAACTCATGATTATAACGAACCGGCCGCGCCGCGATGTGATGCCAGTCGCACTCCGCGGTTCACTCCCACGTTCCCTCGCGACGCCATCGCCGTCATTTCTGAGACGTGTCAGTCGTGGTTCCTCTTGCGTTTCGATGATTGTTCGCACCCCTGCCCTGTTTTACAGTCAGTAAACAGGACGTCGCGTTGGAAAATTCCGGGTTAGCTCATGCGGGATCGTACAGACACATTGCAAGTGGGTTCGCGGGCCCCGGAGTTCACGCTGGAACCGGCGAATCGCTCCGGGATCCTGACGCTTTCGGGATTTCTCCAGCGCGGCAAACTGATGTTGGAGTTTCTGCGCGGTACCTGGTGACCCAATTGTGCCAAGCGCATGGCTCAGGTGGAGTCACTGAAAAACGAGATCACCGCAGCCGGGGCTGAAGTCGCTTACATCGCGGCCGAAAAACGGGATGGCGTGTTCAAGCCGGCAAAGTATTTGGAGAAAAATCCGATCTCGTTCCCGTTCTTGCTTGATGAGGATCGCAGCGTGACCAAGGCGTACGGCTTATATCACCGGTTCGGAACCGATGCCCTCAACATCGCGCATCCGGCAACGCTGGTAATCGATCAGGACCGCACCATCCGCTATATCTATCGCGGCGAAAACCAGCACGACCGTGCGCCCATCGAGGACACCTTGGCCGCGGTGAGAAGAACGGGGTAGCGATCAACGCTTTTAGAGTTTGGGCCAGAGATTTTTTGGAGATTCAGGAGGCAGCATGAAAAAACTAGTCGGTAGTGCGGCAGCCCTCTTGCTCGCGGCAACGGCTTGGGCACAATCGGGAATTACGATTCCGGCGGGCACACCTCTCACCATCAAGCTGGAAAACACCTTGACTTCCTTCAGCAGCCGGCCGGGTGATCCTTTCCAGGGACGCATCACCACCCCGGTCATCATCGACGGTAAAACCGCGATTCCGGCGGGCGCCACCGTCCAGGGCCGCGTCACCAAAGTCTCCGACACCCGCCGCTTGTACGGCCGTCCCACCATCGCCATCTTCCCGGAAGCGATCATCCTGCCCGATGGCGAGCGGCTCGTCTTGAACGCCAACCTGGTGGACACCAGCGTGGGCAAAGGGACCGACGTAAACGAGGAAGGCCAGTTTAAGGGCCAGGGCTACACCAACCGCGACCTGTGGGAGATTGGTGGCGGCACCGGCGCCGGCATGCTGATCGGTGGCCTGGCCGGTGGCGGCAAGGGTGTGTTGATCGGCGGCGCGATCGGTGCGGGCGCGACCGTCGGCCATTGGCTTTCCAAGAAAAACTCGGCGGCCTTACCCACTGGCACCGAGCTGATGATGGAGTTGAGCCGCCCCATGACGCTGGATCATGAGCCGGCCACCCCGGGCCAATAGCCCGGCGCCACACTTCGCGAGGTGATGCGGCAGAGCGCGATGCGCTCTGCCGTTTTGTTCAGCAACGCTGCGCAACCTATAAAGAGTTGCGTGGGCGACTACGCTAGCGCGTGCAACTCCTCTTCGCTCAGCAGCGGCAAATCCATCCAGCCTTCCAGCGGCAACGCGTCAATCGGCAAGCGGTTCTGCCAAAGGCTTACCCGAATCCGTAAGCGGGAGTGAGCGGAATAAGCCCCGGTAAACCGTGGCGGATCGGCGTGTGCTCCGAGCCAGCGCAATGGAATACGGAATTCATAGTTCCTGCGCAGCGCGAGACGAACGCCCCCTTCCTCCGAAGGTTGCTTCATCGACTCCCGAACCGCCTCTTCGCCGGGCAACCCCGCATCCCAGCGTGCGATTCTTCCCTGCTCGACAATGGCCTCGAGGCGAATCGCTTGTTCCGCCGCGTGCCCACTCACCGGCCAGAACTCGAGATTCACGACCAGTTCGAATGGCGCACCAGGAATCTTGCCCTTGAAATCAAGCCGCCCATAGACGAAGTTTTCGTCGATGCCGGCATACAGCGAGTCCAGCAGGAACTGCTTCCCGTGCATCGCCCCCGCGCGGTGGTCGGCGCTGTAAATCGCTGCTCCCATCCAGTCGAAATACCGAATCCTGTCTCCCGTGATGCGCGGCCGGATATACGCGGTCTGCGCCGTGAATGACGGCCGCGCCGTCACCCCGCTGATCGGCTGCGCCAGCGAGTCCGGCGGAGTTCCGCCCAGCGCCTGGTAAATGTTCGACAGGTGCTTGCGGTACAGTTCATCGAAATCACGATCGTTCGCCGAGTGGTGCTCCGGCCCATACCACCAGTTCCAATCGCTGCCTTCCGCGATCAGTAATTCCTGATATGCCAGTTCCCGCTGTGCTTCGGTCGCAGCCGCCGCATTTTGCGCATAGAACTCGCGCGCCTGCGACAGGTAGTCCCACGACCGGTTGTCTTCCGGCGCGCCAATCCATACGTTGAAGTTCGCGTTAATCCACGAGCCCGGGGTAATCGCGAACAGCTTGGGCGGATCTTGCTGCTGTTCTACCGCTTCCGAGACGGTCACCGCTTCCACCCCTGGCGTGTTCTGCAATCCGTCATAGAAACGCCGCAGGAACTCGCGCCCCGACTCCGGGTAGTACTCCCATGCGTTCTCTCCGTCGAGAATGATCGGCACGTAGGCGTCTCGCCCCATGTTCAGCACGGGCTGGGCTGCCTGGCGAATGTTCTGAATCAGGTGCCGGGCCGCCTCCTGCGGAGGCATCCCGGAGTAAACGAAACCAATCAGGTCCGACAGCGCGTGGTCGCGAAATACCATGCTCATCTGCGTCGAACCATTCTCGTAGCGGTGCACATCGTAAAGCTTCTCGCCGAGATGTCCGGGCAACCTGCCCTGTCCATCCCGCGCGAAGTAGATACCCAGGCTTCGGCCCAGCACGCCTTCGTCGGTCGCCATCCACTTCACGCCCAGACTGTGCGCGATCGCAATCGCTTCTTCCGAGACGCTTCCTTCCGAGGGCCATACCCCGCGCGGTCGTACGCCAAAAACCTTCTCGTGCAAATCCAGGCCGCGCAGAAGCTGATCCCGCGCATCTTCGGAATGCCGGAACCTTTGTTGCGGCAGTGCCAGGCCCGGCGATGAGACCGCCCCCGCGTTCGTGTCGCAGAGCAGCGGCAGAATCGGGTGATAGAAGGGTGACGTCGAAAGCTCGATCAATCCTCTCTTTGCCGCCTCGGCGTGAGCGGGCAGGACTTTGCCCAGTTCCTCGCGCTCCCGCTGGATCACGAAGCGTTGCTCTTCGAGCGTGAAGTTGCGCCCCTTGTGCACCACTTCGGCAAGGTCCTTGTCTTCCAGAAAGAACTCATCAAACCACGCAACCTGCGAGAGCACTTGCAGATCCGTGAAATCCTGCGCCAGAAAATAACGCTCCGCACGCTCCGGACTATCGCCCGAGCTCCGAAAACGCTCAAACAGTTCCGCATACCGCGGATAGCGGCCGATCAGGTTCGTCGGGTTCGCCTGAAACAGGTACTGCAACGCGAACCGGCGTTCATCGAGCGTCAGGTCGCGTGCTGGCTTCGCTGCTACCGCCAGGAACGGATCGTGCGCCGTGCCCGCCACATAATCCTGAATCTGGGTGATGAGCGAAGGCACCAGGTTGAAGGTTTGGTGAACGTTGGGAAACTCATCCAGCAGCTTCACCATGCCGTAATAATCCTTCAGCGCGTGCAATCGCACCCACGGCAGGCGGTATTCCCCGGTCACCAGGTTCTTGTAGAACGGTTGGTGTTGGTGCCAGAGCAGGATGACCCGAATAACAGGCATGAGCGAGACGTCATCGTAGCATGCCCGACCGGTCGGTCGAGGATCGCCCCCTTTCCCTCTCCATGCCAGCCTCATCGGGGCTGATCTTGTCACGCGCCCGCTGACTCTGATCGCACACCGACACGTGATGGAACTCCTGTTCAACTGTTTCCGTATTAATTATTGTTCGCCTCTGTGAAGGGAGGTTTCGTTATGCACCTCGTCAGTTTGTTTCTCTTCCCGTTCTTCGGCTTCGGCTTCGTGATGTACTTTCTGCCGTCGATCATCGCGCTGGCGCGCAGCAAGCGCGACCTGCTCGCGATTTTCCTGCTCAATTTCTTCTTGGGCTGGAGCGTGATCGGTTGGGTGGTGGCGCTGGTTTGGGCGGTCAAGGCTGATCCGGCGGTGGTGGTCCGCTGAGGCGGGCGGGCAGCCGCCCTTCGGCCAACCATCGCAGCCGCGTTAACCAGCCTGTGTTCAGTGACTTGCCCTCAACCTCTCACCAACTACCTTCTTCTTCACTTGGCGCCTCCCCAAATAGATGTAGGCGCTCGCGCTCCCGCTTTCCGGTACACTAGCCCTCCGGTCGCCTCTGCGACTTGCGATCCGAAACCATGAGTAACGCCACCAACGCCGCCTCCGTGCGTCACGACGTCTCGCTCCTCACCCAGAACGACCTGTACCTGTTCAACGAGGGCAGCCACTATCGCATCTACGACAAGCTCGGTGCTCATGTGATCGATGCCGGCGGCGAAGACGGTACCTACTTCGCGGTCTGGGCGCCGAACGCGCGCGAGGTCTCGGTGATCGGCAACTTCAACCATTGGCAGCCCCGCTCGCATTCCTTGCAGCCCAAGGGTAGCTCGGGCATCTGGGAAGGCTTCATCCCCGCGCTGGGAACCGGAACCCTCTACAAGTTCCACATCGATTCCCATCATCACGGCCACCGTGGCGAAAAGGCCGACCCGGTCGCGTTTTTCAATGAGCGCCCGCCGCGCACGGCTTCCGTCGTGTGGGATCTGCAGTACGACTGGCTGGATACGAACTGGATGCAATCGCGCGCGCAGCCAAACTCGCTGAAATCCGCGATGTCGATCTACGAAGTCCATATCGGTTCGTGGATGCGCGTCTCCGAAGAGCACAACCGGCCTTTCACCTATCGTGAAATGGCGCCCAAGCTGGCCGACTACGTGCACCACATGGGCTTCACCCACGTCGAGTTCCTGCCCGTGATGGAGCATCCGTTCTACGGCTCCTGGGGATACCAGACGACCGGCTACTTCGCGCCCACCTCGCGCTTCGGCACGCCCCAGGACTTCATGTTCCTGACCGATTACCTCCACCAGCGCGGCATCGGCGTCATCCTCGACTGGGTTCCGTCACACTTCCCGTCTGACGGCCACGGCATCGCCTACTTCGATGGCACTCACTTGTTCGAGCACGCCGACTCGCGGCAGGGCTTCCATCCGGACTGGAAGACGCACATCTTCAATTACGGCCGGACCGAAGTCCGCAGCTTCCTGCTCTCAAGTGCCATGTTCTGGCTCGACAAATACCACGCCGACGGCCTGCGCGTGGACGCCGTAGCCTCGATGCTTTATCTCGATTACTCGCGCAAGCAGGGAGAATGGATTCCGAATAAGTACGGCGGCCGCGAGAACCTCGAAGCTATCGATTTCCTGCGCCGCTTCAACGAAGAAGCCTACAAAGAGCATCCCGATATCGAGACCATCGCCGAAGAATCGACGGCATGGCCCATGGTCTCGCGTCCCGTCTATCTGGGCGGACTGGGCTTCGGCATGAAGTGGGACATGGGCTGGATGCACGACACGCTCTCCTACTTTTCGCAAGATCCCATTCACCGCCAGTATCACCACAACAAGCTCACCTTCCGCATGCTCTACGGCTTCACCGAAAATTTCGTACTCCCGCTTTCCCACGATGAAGTCGTGCATGGCAAGGGCTCGCTGCTCAACAAAATGCCCGGCGACGAATGGCAGAAGTTCGCCAACCTACGCCTGCTGTTTGCCTACATGTATGCTCAGCCCGGCAAGAAACTGCTCTTCATGGGAGGCGAGTTCGGCCAGTCGCGCGAGTGGTCGCACGATCGCGCCCTCGATTGGGAACTCCTGCAGTACCCGGTTCACCGCGGCGTGCAGAGCTGGGTCCGCGACTTGAATCATTTCTATCGCGAACAGCCCGCCATGCATGACATCGAACTCGACGCCAGCGGTTTCGAATGGGTCGATTGCAATGACGCTCCCCTGAGCGTGATCTCGCTCTTGCGCAAAAGTAAGAACCCGCAGGAAAGCATTTTGGTCGCCTGCAACTTCACTCCCGTACCTCGCGAGAATTACCGCGTCGGCGTGCCCGTCGGCGGATGGTGGAAAGAAATGCTCAACAGCGATGGCCGCGAATACGCCGGCAGCGGCATGGGCAATGGCGGCGGCGTCATGGCCGAAAGCAAGCCCCAGCACGGACGAAATTATTCCCTCAAGCTAACCCTGCCGCCCCTGGCAGCCGTCTTTTTCCGACCAGCCTAGATGCTCGAGCGAAGCACGATCAAATCCAACCTTGTGAAATCTAGAAAACGGTTGGATCTAGAAACCGATGGGCTGGTGGCCCAGAGTTGGCGCTTTTCCAACTCTAGGAATTTCACCTACTTCAAATTTAAGTGATTGGCTGGGCACGGAGCGCATCAGGACGAATCTGGCGGGCACAACCTGCGAGATGGTCACCAGCCTCCCGTTCGGCGACGCGCAGGCAACCTCTGTCACACTCGCCGAGACCACGTTCAGCTCTCCACGCGACAGAACTCTACTGATAAGCCGCGTGGCCCACCCTTTCCATTAGACACACGTTATAAAGGCGGGCAGCTAGCGGCGCCGCTTTTGCCTCCCCGAGCATCTCATCGTTCACACGGCATCGTACCTGCCCTTCGCAAAAAAGCGCGAAGGACGGGGACACCCTCGGCGATTGAGCCTTCGACAGCGAAAAGGCCGCCCTACCCGTCCGCCGTTCCGGGAAGGATGTAGAATCGCGAGCAGACGGTGTGGGTACGATTTCTTAGCGGCGAATCGAGAAAATAGGCATGAAAATATCAAAGGTATTCTTCGACTTCAAGAAGATCACTGCACAATGTGAGCTTCGTCGGACGCTGGAATTCAATATTGGTAGGGCCAGTTACCGCGTCGAAGTCTTTTACTGTTACTCCAATCCTAAATCTCCATGGATTGCTCAAACCTATTCCGAAAAGCGCGGCGGCGACTGGAAAAGCATCCCGGACTTCCCTTTGGCTGGCAAGAAAAATGAAGAGGCTGCGATTCGCACGGCTTTAGCTTTCCTACAGAACCTCCATTGACGCAATCGATCTCGCTACGGTTCATCCTCGCCTGCTTCACCCACGTTGGCCTGTTGATATCGTCCGCTTCGTCTCAGCATTGACGAGAAGCCGGCTGCATGCAACCCCTTCCCCGACACTCTTTTCGAGGGTGAGCGCAATCCGGTGGTCTTCGTCAACCAAGCTCCAGTCTGATTGCGAAAAGGAGAGGCTTGGCGCGCTGGGCTTGCAGGAAGTAGAGATTAAAGCTTGGCGCAAGGACCGCGAATGGAGAGATTTAGCAGTCCTTATTACGACGCGTGAAGGCCGCTTCCCGAGCCCGGGTTGCCTCTTGCGGGTCCATCCCAGGAATCAGATCGGTTTTCTCCAGAAAGTAGCGCCAGCCTTCGATCCATTCGCTCGATTCTTGAAGATCTCGAATCTGGGTGATAGCCGTTTCGGCACTTGAACGCTTGCGGATAACCGCAACAACCGAGCCACGGTCATACGTTTGTGCATTAAACCGCACAATGGCGAATGCGGATGCGGATTCAGTTCTGGGAACCATCGACCCGGGTAGTCCCTGCATGACGTGCCTGCCGCCATAATCTCAAACGACAGGCACGCCCTTATGTTGGTTTGCCCTTACAGAGGGCGAACGTTCTCAGCTTGCCAGCCCTTGGGTCCCTTCTTTACTTCAAACTCCACCGTCTGGCCTTCCTGCAGGCTTTTGAAGCCGCCTGCCTGAATGGCAGAGAAGTGAACAAATACATCTTCGCCACTCTGCCGGCTGATAAAGCCGAAGCCCTTGGCATCGTTAAACCACTTTACTGTTCCTTGTTCCATTTTTCTTTTCCTTATTGTTTTCTTACGCTGGACGGGAGTCGGAGATACAGAAGGCAGGACAAGCTGGTAGGCGAGAAGCTGCTTTACCGAATCAAATCAAACGCTCGATTAGCGTAACACATCCATCAGGGACCGCCGAGAAAATTCAGAATTGCACATCGAATCTTAAGACCACGGCCGCATCGTCGTCGGTCGATGAGATATCGACCTCATGCGAAACATTCTCGCCGCTGCCCCACGTAACACGGAGTGCGATTCATCCAATAAAGCGGAGGAATTTCATGACTGAAATAAGGTTACGGCGCTGCACTGGCATGTTTGGGCTCGTCGCTGCGCTCATCTCGCTCATACCGTTACCACTCTATTTCATGCACGAAGGCGCGCCTCGGCAGTGGAACATCCTCGCACGCATCATGGTGAGTATCGTCGGCAGTACGGTTCTTATCATTTTTCTCGTCGGGTTCCGACTCGTGATGCGCCGAAACTGCCCCTCCCACTTCGTTGTTCACCGTCACCCTCAACCGGTGACATCTGGACTTGCGCTGATCCTGACTAAGAAGCGAAACTAACCCGTCGGACGTGTCCCCGGTGCACTCGGCGGAACATCGCTAAGCCATTTGTTCACAGGATCTTACGTATAAACTCTTTAAAACGAGAGATTTTTTCAGTGCACCCCAGGGCTGAACCCCTTTCATTTCTGAGATCGAGGGGGAGGGGGGTACCCTCCGAAGCCACAAAATCGAAGGCTCGTACCCGCGACCGTGCCCCAGATTCGTGCCGCTCTTTGCGGCTAACCTGGGATGTCTCCTAAGAAACAGTCCCACGCTACCCCGGTGGTAAATTGAAAGATTACCGATCTCGCGCACCCCATGCGGATTCTGAGCCGATACATCCTGGGCGAAGTCTCGACCAACGCGGTGATGGGCATCGCGATCTTTACCTTCGTCCTTTTCACCAAAGATCTCGGCCGCATCCTCGAGCTCGCCGTCCGCAACAGCGCTCCTGTCGCCAGCATCGGCGAAGTCTTCTTCCTCACTCTTCCTTTGGCTTTAACCATTACGATCCCCGCCGGTGTCCTGGTCGGCATTCTCATCGGCCTGAGCCGCCTCGCCGCCGACAGCGAAATCACCGCCATGCGCGCCAGTGGCATCGGCGTATGGAACTTCGTTCGCATCCTCTCGCTGTTTGTCTTCGTGGCCTGGATCGCGGCCCTGGCCAACGGCTTCTACGTCGCGCCCGCCTCCGAAGCCGCCCTCAGCCACCTGCAGGACAAACTCAAGACCGCGCAAGCTTCGTTTGAAGTGCAGCCCCGCGTGTTCTACGAAGGCTTCCCGAAAATCGTCCTCTATGTACAGGACGTGCACAGCGGCCAGCACGCAGCCAAGTGGCGCGGCGTCTTCCTCGCCGATATCAGCGTGCCCGGCTCGCCGCGCATCACCCAGGCTGAACAGGGCGTGCTAGTCAGTGAGAGCCCTACTTTGCTTCAGCTCCACTTAGTCAACGGGTCCACCCACGAAACCGACCCGAAGGACCCGAGCCACTACCAAATTTCGACCTTCGATCAGACCGATATCCCGATCGAACTACCCGCCGCTGACAACAAGGCCGATACCGAATCAACCCCGGTGAGCGAGATCCCCTCGCTCGCTTTGCTCCAGCAGTCACGCCAGGTCGATCCATCCCTCGGCCGCCTCTACCTCATCGAGTTTCATCGCCGCCTGGCCCTGCCCACGGCTTGCCTGGTGTTGGCGATGGTGGGCATCCCGCTCGGGCTCTCTTCCAAGCGCGGCGGAAAATCCTCGGGCTTCGTGCTCACCATTCTGCTGGTGTTCGCCTATTACTCTTCCTCCCTGATTGGCGTCTCGCTGGCCAAGCAAGGAAAGGTCTCGCCCTTCCTGGGCGTGTGGCTGGCAGATTTTGTCTTCTTGATTGGCGGCTTGTTCCTGCTGTGGCGGGCCGAGCGCCGCCCGCTCGAGATCGGGGCATGGCTCGCCGTTCGCAATCCATTTCGCTCCGCTCAAGCCATCTCGAAACTGAAATCTGCGGCAGCTTTTCATCCCACGGGCGCGTTCCATCGTGCCGCCACCCGCCACCGCGTCTTCAGCATGAGCTTTCCTACCATCCTCGATGACTATGTGCTGCGCGACTTTTTCGTCTATCTCGGCCTGATCATCGCTACCTTTCTCATGCTGCTGGATGTCTTCACCCTCTTCGAGTTGCTGGGCGACATCCTGCGCAATCACGCTTCCAGCCTGCTGGTGGGCGAGTACCTGCTCAATGTCACGCCCTTCTTCCTTTACAACATTCTCCATCTCAGCGTTTTGCTGGCCGTCCTGATCACGTTCGGATTGATGGAACGCTCCAACGAAGTCACCGCCATCAAGGCCACCGGTACCAGCGTCTATCGTGTCATCGTGCCGGTGCTGGTGGTGGCATCCGTGCTTGGTGCCAGCCTGTTCTTTTTTGACCAGTTTTATTTGCCGCGCATCAACAAGCGCCAGGACGCGCTGCGCAACCAGATTAAGGGCAAGCCGGCGCAAACCTATTTGCGCCCCGATCGCAAGTGGATCTTCGGCGAGCACAACGACATTTACTATTACCAGTTCTTTGACGCCGACAGAGACCAGTTCGCGAATCTCGCCGTCTTTCAGTTCGATCCCAAGACCTTCGCAATCACCCGCCGCGTCTATGCGGACCGCGCTCACTGGTCCGATCTCAGCCAGCGCTGGATCTTCGAGCAAGGATGGGAACGCGCTCTGCGCGGCCCCGCTATCGAAAACTACCGGCCGTTTGACGTCACCACTTTCGCCCAATTCAACGAACAGCCCGCCTACTTCAAGAAAGAAGTCCGCCAATACTCCGAGATGAACTACGAGGAGTTGCGGCGCTACATCCACGATCTGCAACAGAGCGGCTTCGATGTCGTGCGCCTGAAGGTGCAGTTGCAGCGCAAATTGTCATTTCCGGTCGTGACCCTGGTGATGGCAGTGCTGGCAGTTCCCTTTTCGCTCTCCGCCGGGAAGCGTGGAGCGATCACCGGCGTTGCCGTCGCCGTGAGTATCGCCGCTATTTACGAGGTGGTTTCTCGCTGGTTTGAGGCGATGGGCAACTTGAGCCAGTTGCCCCCAGCCGTCGCAGCCTGGTCGCCTGATCTTATCTTCGCCCTGGTCGGCGCCTACCTGATCTTACGCGTGCCAACCTAGCGCCTTCGACCGGGCCCTCCATCAAATTCAGCCAGCGGCCTTGCCTAACGCGAGCCAATCCCGAAGGGGGCGACCGGGCCCACGAGTTGCGGCTCGATCGTCATTGCGCCCGTGCTGTTGATGAACTGGATGGTGCTCACCGCGTTCGCGGCATTATCCGAAACCACAATCCAATAGTCGCCGTTCACAATGTCATTCGACCGGATGGTGGCCGCCACCGGGGTTGCCCCGGTCGATACCGAGGGTGGATTCAGCGCGGTCAACGCCCCGGTCACCTGGTTAACCCGATACCCCAGGATCTGGTTCGATTGCGTGCCAATGGCAAACAGATACTTCGCGTTCGGGTCGCTGAACATCACCGTCGGCCCCACACCTGCACTCACCGGCGAACCAACCACGGTGGTCAGCGAGCCATCACTCTCGATCTTGAACTCGTAAATGTTGTTCGTAACCAGGTTCGTGACGTACAGGAAATCTCCAATCTTGGGCGAAAACACTCCACTCGGGGTGTTGCCTACCAATACCGGCCAAAGCGGCGGCGTCAGCGTGCTGGGTAGCGGAGTCAGGACACCGGTCGAGCCATTGAACGAAAATCCGAGCACAATGTTGTTCGACTGCTCCGTGACATAAACAAAGTTTCCGGAGTTGGCAACCGCCACACCGGCCGGAACCACGGGCGCGCCAAACGAGATTCTCTGCTGGTCGGTCAGCACCGAAAACGGCGATCCCGCCACTTCGCTCAAAGAACCCGAAGAAATCTTGAACACAGAAATTCCTGCCTGGCAGAGGGCCGGAGCCGGCCCCTTGGCGCCGCAGTTGGGATCGGCCGGCTTACCGATGCTGGTGACGAAGAGAAACTTCCCGCCCGGATCGATGGCCATCGCCGCAGGGTTTGTGACCGGCGCGCGCAGCTTCACCGTGGAACCTGAGCCCAGTCCACCATTTTTATTAATCGGAAAAATGGAGATGTCGTTCGAACCCTGGTTCGACACATAGACAGTCGTCTGCGACGGGTCGATCAGAAGAACATTCGGTTGAGCGCCGGTTGCGACCGGGTTGCCAATCGATTGAAGGGCGTCGTTATACGTATTAATCACGCCCGTGCGCAGGTTCATCTGGTACCCAGCTACGTTCTGATCGCTTTGCCCTACCAGATAAATGAATCCGGTTTTATCCCCTCCACCGCAGCTCAGCAAAAACCCAATGCTTAGAACCACACACCCGACCCACAGCAGCCGACTCTTCAACATTCATTCTCCTGTTGCTCGCAGATGGCCGCACCACCCTGGGAGCGGGCGTGCGAATCCAAGAAGAAAGGCTTGATTTTTACCTATCTTTAAATATCAGGAATTTCCCCCGAGAGCAAACTCCCGTAAAGACTTATTGGAATCCGGATGTCGAAAAGAAGTTGCCCGCACAGGGTTTGCTGGCAGATGTGGCCGATAGTCACGGATCCAAATGACTCCCGTTCGCGCTCGAAATCACCGAAAATTCACAATTGCCTCCCCAACCTGCGCTGGATAATGAATCGCTTTCGGCGGAAACTTATGCCCAGCGCTCCTCAGGCCCGTAAAACTTCCAAACTCTCCGATTCTCTCAGCCGGCAACTCACAACGTACGCGCAGGTTACGGCCGCTGCCGGAGTCAGTGTTCTGGCGCTTGCCGGAGCCTCAGACGCAGAAATTGTTTATACCGAAGTGCATCAGGTGACCCGCTCGAGCTTTCCCCTTTACATCGATCTCAACCACGACGGAATTAACGATTTTATTTTCCGCGAGACGTACTACGCGGGCAGCTCAGGCTTTGAGATTGGGCTCGATGCATCGGGCTTCGGTCGCAACCGGGTTGCCGGGAAACGATTTCAAAGCAGTGGGGGATATTTTTTCTCGGCCGCGTACGCTTTGCCTGCGGGGGCACAAATCGGACCAGAAGGCAACTTTCCCGTTCGTTTCCCGTTCATGGCCATGGAACATTTCGACCGTATCGACCCTCAGTCGTACTCCGAACTGGGACTGTGGGCCGGTAAGGGTAAGGGGGTCAGGAATCGATATCTGGGACTGAAGTTCGTGGTTCGCGGAGAGATCCACTACGGCTGGGCCAGATTCAGTGTCACACTCGGACACCAGAGGCAAGTCGGCGATGTCGTTGGCACTCTCACTGGCTTTGCGTACGAGACCATTCCCAACAAGCCAATCATCGCAGGCCGGATCACTGGAACGGATGTGATCATACTCCAGCCTGAAATGGTGCGGCCCGAGACCGGTGAAGTCATACCTCCTGCGCCGCTTCCCGCTCCCGCGCCAGCCACGCTTGGCCTGCTGGCGAGAGGAGCGCTCGCAGTCGATCTCTGGCGACGCAGGTAAGTCGGGCACTGCGTCGCTAACTCGGCGTAGCCCGATCTTCTTCGCGCCGCCCGCACTCGAGCGAATGATGCCAAAACCACTCGCCAGGAAAGTCTTGCTTATCGGTTGGGATGCCGCCGATTGGAAAATCATCAACCCGCTGCTCGACCAGGGTCTGATGCCCACCCTCGAGGATCTGGTTAATCACGGAGTCATCGGAAACCTGGCCACGCTGCACCCGGTTCTTTCTCCAATGCTGTGGAACTCCATCGCGACCGGCATGCGTCCGGGCAAGCATGGGATTCTCGGTTTCATGGAACCCGATCCGCAAACTGGAGGCGTGCGTCCCGTCACCAGCACGTCGCGCAAGGTCAAGGCGATCTGGAACATTCTGACGCAGCGCGGATATAAGACTCATGTGCTGGGATGGTTTGCCGGTCATCCCGCCGAGCCTATCAACGGCATCGCGGTCTCCGATCTTTATCCCTATGCCGTCGCGCCGCTCGGAAAAGCGTGGCCGTTGCCGCCGGGCGCCGTGTATCCCGAAACCCTCCGCGAAACCTTTGCACGGCTGCGTATGCATCCCGAGGAAGCGACGGAGGCGGCGATTCTTCCCATGATTCCGCGCGCTGCCGAGATCGATCAGGAAAAAGACAAGCGGCTCGAATCTTTCGCGAAAGTGATCGCCGAAAATTGTTCCATTCACAACGCCGCCACATGGATTCTCCAAAACGAGCCTTGGGATTTCATGGCGGTGTATTACAACGCGATCGATCATCTTTGCCACGGGTTCATGCACTTTCATCCTCCGCGCATGGAAGGAATTCCGGAGGATCAGTTTGAAATCTATAAAGATGTTGTGAACGGCGCGTACCGTTTCCACGACATGCTGCTGGAGACGCTGGTGGAATTAGCCGGACCGGAGACCACCGTAATCCTGGTTTCCGACCACGGATTTCACAGTGATCATCTCCGGCCGCGCGGCATCCCGGTCGAACCCGCCGGCCCCGCCGTCCAGCATCGTAATTTCGGCATCGTCGCCATGCGAGGCGCTGCCATCAAGCAGGACGAGAGGATTTACGGCGCCACCCTGCTCGACATCACTCCCACGATCCTGACGTTGTTTGGATTACCAGCAGGCGCGGACATGGATGGGCGCGTGCTCGTGCAGTCGTTCCACCAGCCTCCCGAGATTCACCGCATCCCGAGTTGGGAGCAAGTGCCAGGCGATTGTGGAATGCATCCCGCCGATCTGCGTACGGATCCTGTGGCAGCCCAGGCCGTTCTTCAGCGCTTCGTGGCGCTGGGCTACGTGCAACCTCCCGGCGAGGATCAAGAGAAAGCTGCGGATATCGCTCTCCGCGAGCAGCGATACAATCTGGCGCGCGCATATCTCGACGCCCGCCGCTTCCGCGAAGCTTTGCCTCTACTCGAAGAGTTGCATACCAAGTGGCCGGATGACGCGCGCTTCTCGCAATACCTTGCGCACTGCTACCTCGCTACCAGCAGGCGCGCCGAAGCCAAGGCGATTTTGGAGCAACTCATCTCCAAGCCCCGGAAGCCTGCTGCGAACTTCCCCGCCACAAACGAAGCCGAGTTTTCCAAACCTAAGTCTGAAGTGCGCGGAGAAACCTCCCAGCACCGTCCGTGGGCCGACCTGCTCATGGGCATTATTCATTTTGAAGAGGGAAATCTGGATGAAGCGCTAGCCAGCCTTTTGCGCGCGGAGGGGTCCGATCCACGTTTGCCCGACTTGCATCTCCGCATTGGCGACGTTTATCTGCGCCAGAAACGAGTCGATGACGCAAGACGCGCCTACGAGCGCGCGCTCGAAATCGACGGCGACCGCCCAGCCGCTCACCTTGGGCTGGCCATGGTCCATCTAAGAAAGCGACACAATGATCAGGCTGCCGAACAAGCGCTCCGAGCCGTCGGATTGCAGCATTTCCTTCCAGAAGGACATTTTTATCTCGGAGTGGCCTTGGCTCGGCTCGGCCACCAGGCAGGCGCCGTATTAGCCTTCGAGACATCGTTGACGATGCTGCCTGGCCTGATGGCGGCTCATCGCTGGCTGGCAACTTTATACCGCCAGCCGCATGGGGATCTCGAGAAGGCGGCCCGTCACAACAGTATTTATCTGCAAATGAGGCGACGGCGGGAAACTCGAACGCTGGCCTGATGCGGTGAATTGACCCAGCCTGAGTATTGGCGGACGCGCCTACAGAAGGCGGGAATCTGTCCTGAAGAACCGGTTAAGGTCCGGACAACTTGAGCGGATAATTCTTATTGCGTGGCCCTGACCGTTGCGGATATCTCTATTACTGCGCTTCGCTGACCGGCTCTGCGGGGACGTCTGCCGGCTCGACGGGCGTCGAAGGCTGTAGCTCGGGATCGAGCGGAAACCGGATTTCCACCACGAGTCCACCCTCCGGCCGGTTGGACGCATGCACGGCGCCGGCGTGCAATCGCACCGCGCGTTCCGTAATCGCCAATCCGAGCCCGACGCCTCCGGTGTTGCGTCCGCGGGCATCGTCGATACGGTAGAACGGCCGAAACAATTTATCGAGCGCGCCAGCCGGAACGCCGGGCCCGGAATCGAGAACTCGCACCACCGCCTCGCTCCGCCCCGGCGAGTTTTCGCGGTTAAGGCGAACCAGCACCTCGGATCCTTCGGCGGTGTGCCGCATGGCATTGCGCACTACATTCTCAATCGCACTCCGGAGCAGCGACGGGCTGCCCCATACCACTACTTCTTCCTCAATTTCGCAGCGCACCCCACGGCTGCGATCTTGCGCCTCGAATTCCGCATCCTTGACGACATCGCGAATCAGTTCGTCCAGCGAGAACGCGGTTCTCCGCATCGCGTCTTCTCCCGCTTCCAGCCGCGCCAGCGTGAGCAAGCGTCCGATCAGATCGTTCAGCCGCGTGGCTTCCAGCTCGATGCGTTCCAGTACGCCCTGCGCCTCCGCTCCAGCCCGCTGCCGCGCCAATCCCAGCGCTACATTCAGGCGCGCCAGCGGCGAGCGCAGCTCGTGCGAAATGTCATTGAGAAGCTGAGATTGCGCGCCCACCAGGTCTTCCAGACGTCCGGCCATGGTGTTGAAGTCGCGCACCAGCTCGGCAATCTCATCCCGCCGCCGCGCGTTCGGTTCATCCGCGCGCGCGCTCAAGTCTCCAGCAGAAAGTTTCTGCGTCGCCGATCGCAGACGCGCCACCGGCTTGGTCAGGTAAAGGGCCAGGAAATAACATGCCAGGCCGGAAGTCAGCACCGCCAGCGCCAGCCCCGTTCCCGGCGGCCGATCACGTAACAGCAGCGGCCATGGCCGCGGCGGAACCTCCATCACCATCTTGTACTTTTGCCCGCTCGGCCCGGTGACTTCCTGGATTACAAAGCGCCGCGGCGAAAACCAGTCCAGCCATGGCCCGCGCGACGAGCTCTTCCCTTCCAGAAGTGGCTGAGTCCAGGCCGGAGCCTGCCTTCCCGCCAGTTCCTTGCCATTCGCATCGAACAGAAAAACGTGAATGCGCAACCCGCGGTCGACCGCTTCGATCTTCGCGTTCAGCCCCTGGCTGCCTCCCGCCTCGTATGCGCCAACCACCTGCGTCGATAGATTCTGGCGGATGTACTCCCAGTGCGGGGCTTCTGTCTGCGGGCGGAAGGCAATCGCAGCGATCATCGCGAGCACGACAAACAGTGCCTGCGCCGCCCAGAACGACAGAAAAATCTTGAGGAAGAGACTCTTCATCGAGACCCGCTGCGGCTCCTCTCACGCGGCCGCGCAAATATGTAGCCTACCCCGCGCACCGTCTTAATGCGCTCCGTCTCTCCGTTGCCGTCGCCCAGCTTCTTGCGCACTTTGCTGACGTGCATATCGATGCTCCGGTCAAACGGAGAAAACTTCCGGCTTAGAACCGCGCTCACCAGTTGTTCGCGCGTCACCACCCGGCCCGCCTCACGCAACAGCGCTTCCAGCAGATTAAATTCTACCGAAGTCAGCTCGACCGTTCTTCCGCCCTGCCATACCGTGCGGGTCGCGGGATCCAGTTCGACATCCCCCACCTTCAGCATCTCCGGCGGAGGCGCTTGCGTGTTCGCCCCCTCGGCGCTCGTGCGCCGCAACACTGCCCGGATCCGCGCCACGAGCTCACGCGGGTTAAAGGGCTTGGGCAGATAATCGTCCGCCCCTAACTCCAGCCCAACGATGCGGTCGACGTCCTCGCCCCGCGCCGTCAGCAGTAAAACCGGGAGCCTTGATTTGGTTCGCAGCCGCCGTAACACATCGAAGCCGCTGATGCCCGGTAGCATCACATCCAGCACCATCAACAGAAAAGACCCGCTTTGCGCCTTCTGCAGACCCGTTTCACCTTCGTGAACACACTCCACACCAAAGCCTTCCGCGGTCAGATATTCCTCGACCAGCGAGCAAAGCTCTACATCATCGTCCACAATCAAAATTCGATCCATCACTTGTTTTTCTACAACATTGCCGGAACGCGGGTGGTAAATATTTGTCAAACTCCTAACTCCCTCGTTGACAAAACTTTACTCCACTTGACCGTCTTTTTACCCCCGCTTTCCGCCTCTGGTGTTTACATGGGTGTAAGCAAACCAACCCGGCCAAAAGCCGGATGGAGGCACCCGATGAAGTTAACTCGTTTCCGTACCCTGGTCGCGCTCTCGTCACTCTGCCTGTGCGCCAGCTTCGCATTCTCTCAGGCCCCGCCCGCACCGCATGGACATGGTGGACCGGGCGACCACCTCCTGAGCTATTACACCGATGTTCTGGATCTGACCGACGCTCAGCAGACGCAGATCAAAGCCATCATGACGAAGGAGAAGCCGACCATCCAGCCGCTGATCCAGCAACTCGGCCAGACTCACACCCAGATGCGCCAACTGGAAGAGTCCGCCACCTTCGACGAGCCCAAGGTCCGCGCGCTCGCTTCGCAGGAAGCCCAGACCATGATCGATCTGGCAGTCGAGAAGTCGCGCATGAAGAACGAAATGTTCCAGTTGCTGACGCCGGACCAGAAAGCCAAGCTCCAGAAGCTTGAGACCCGGCACCAGCATCGCTTCCAGGGCGGCGACGTTCCGCCGGCGGAATAAAAGTTCGTTTCTGTTTCCCGTTGGGGCGAGTGCTTCTCCCCGGCTCGCCCCGTTTTTTCGCAACTACTTACTGGCCCGCGGGTTCGTTACTGCGAGGCGGAGCAGTTCCGTATGACCGTACCGAACCGTACCTCGGCCCAACACGAGCTGATCGATGCCGTCGCAACCGAGCTTACTGCGGGAATCGATCGCGCAGTCGGCTTCTGGATGAATCAGATCAACGATGTTTTGCAGGATAGCCGCCTGACCACCATGGGGCGCCTTCAGGCCGTGAACGACTTGGTGGGCATCTACCGGCACAGATGCGCTGCGAACGCGATGCAAGACCATGGAAACGCTGCGTAATGTTCGATCGTTAGGAGCAGCTCTCGTGAACAGCGAACTCATCTACGCGTTCTTGATGGGAATGGGATGGTTCTTCCTGATCGGTTGGCTGGTGGCTCTGGCGGTCGCGTATGTGAAGGCTTTCCGGCGTGAAAAGCCGGTGCATTGGGTGGTCATTCCCGATCGAAGATCGAAGCCGGGGACTGGGCCTTACCCCCGGACACGCCACATCACCGCCGCGGATCGAACGTAAATTCGACTTCCGTCTTTGATTCTGCGTCGCCCGGCGCGTATTTCCATTTCTTTACCGCGTTGCTCGCCGCTTCTACCAGCACCGGGTTGCCTCCCAGCGGAGACACCTGGTCCACCGTTCCCTTCGCTGAAATCGTGATTTGCAGCCGGACCACGCCGCCGATGTGAGCCTCACGCAGCGTGAGCGGGTAACCTGGATTTTCGCGGTAAACCAGCTTGCGCGAGAACTTGGCGTCAGTCTTCTGCGCCATCACCCCGGCCGTGAGCGCACAGAGGAAAACCGCGCACAGCCAGCGCCGTGGCGGCACGCCGTTCCGGAGCGGCTGAGCGGCGCGCTCCGCGCTTCTAAAATCTGTCCCAAGCATGATTGATTCCTTGCAACCGGACTTCGGCCCGGTCGCCGGGGCCCATGATTGGCCAAGACTAGGTCACGTTGGTCAGCCCGGCAAGATTACCGACGTACTGTCGAAATACCGCCACCATCAAGGCTTGTCAGAGATTTTGAATGACGGCCGACCCGAAATTTCTCGGACTTATCTGCCCGCAACCACAGAAATTAGCTTGGCCGGCTGAAAACTCCTCTCTTTCGGAGGAGCAACCCTGGAACGCTGCCTGCAAGCTCATGATCAACCAGGGGACTTCGCTCCCGAAGACAGACGAAAACTCCCAACAGACTGGGACCATCGCAAAACGCTATTTCCCGAATCCCGGCCGTCCCTCCCGGACTCGCGCCGAGAAATCGGGATCGTCGTTCGCCGCCCGCGCCGCCGCATTGATATGAGCGCGCTCCTTGAGTTCGGCAAACGGCAGGCCATCCGTGGCCAGATCTCCGTTTTCATACAGCATCTCGTCGGCCTTCCCGTTCAGCATCTCGCGCCAGTCCCAGCGCGGCAGCAAATGCGTCGCGCGCCGCTGCACGTCGCGGAAGTGAACCGCCACATTGGTTGTGCAATTGTCCGTCAGCGCGTTGTACCACTCCGGTTTCTGCCGCAGTTCATTGGCGCGATGCAGATAATCTACGAACACCGCCTGGGCAATCGCCGGTGTGGTTAGCGTGTGGAACAGGTAAACCTCTTCGCCGTGACGATAGTTGGTCCGCAACCGCACCACGTCCCGCTCGCTGCTGATGATGTAGATCAGTTCGTAGTAGCGAAAAAATCCCCGGATCGCCGAATACGTCTCACCAACTTCCTTGCGGGTCTCGATCGACATCGCGATCGGCTCCTCGCCTTGCACCGTGAAACTTACGATCGGGTGAGCGATCCACGGAGATCCCCAGTACGTCAGGAACAAGTCCGCTCCGTTGATCTTTGCCAGCTCCACCGTTCGCGTCTTCCATTCGCACGTGTAATCAAACTCTGCCCGGTAGGTGCAGTCGCGCATGTTGTGAATGGTGACCGAACCGTCGTGAAATTCCGCCCATGGGGTCTGCGCTACATCCGCTTGCCAGTCGCGTGTGTTGGAAGGTTTGAGCGAAAGCCACCAGGTCAGTACCAGCGCGAAACCTGCGGCGCAAACGAGCAAGCGCCCCATCGCGGGCTTCGCGAACCAAAGCCCCACGCCCAGCACAATGGCGTACAGAACAGGTAGGACTTTGCGTCCGCCTTGGCTGGGAAAATCGAAATGCAGGGCCGCCAGCGCCCAGACCGTGAGGCCAACCGCCAACAGCGTTCCCAGCACCAATCCGCTCCAGCGCATCACTCGGGATAGACGGTTGCGTTCTTGCGGCATAGAAGGCATGACGTGCGTTGCCGAACTTCAGCCCGCGCAGCTTACCAGCTACGCTTTCGAAAACCTAATCCCGCGAGGCGTAGGCCGCGGAGACGGCCTGATTCCCAGCCGACGGAGCGAAGAGCGCGCCTTTCCAAGCCCACGCGCTCCACGAACACTCCGTCCTGACCGTCCGCATAGCACTCGCGAGTCATCCGATGGCTCTTCGGTAACTGTTACCAGAGGGCAATAGCGGGACTCGGCCGCCACCGATACACTGCCCTTCAATGGCCCCGCAATCTGCAGCAAAGCGTGCGAACGCCCTCCTCGCGGCAGCCGATTTCGCCTTCTCCGGCGCGGTCGCATCCTCCGATGGCCGGGTCGAAATCAGCATTCGAGGCCAATGGGTCTCGGTTCCAGCCCTCCAGATACACGGCCATACCATCGTCAGCACCGGTCGCTGGGTCAAGACCGCCGCGGTTCACGACGAGGTCTGGATGGAGCAGCCTTTCGTCGATGCCGAGGCTTGCATCGCGACTCTCCAGGATCTCCCCGCGCGCGAGCGTCCCGACATCTTCACCTTCAGCCAGCAGGTCCCCTGCGCGGCGCCTCGCTACGACTATCCCATGGAATGGGACAGCATTGCCGTCGCCTCCTTCCGTTCTTTTGAAGAATGGTGGGACGAACTGCCCCGCGAGACCCGCAAGAACGTCCGGCGTGCGCAGAAGCGCGGCGTCATCGTCGGATCCAGCGAATTTAACAACGACCTCGTCCGCGGGATCGAAGCCATTCAAAACGAATGCGTCTATCGTCAGGGACGTCGCTATCAGCACTTCGGAAAAACCTTTGAGCAGGTCCGCCGCGACCATCGCAGCTTCACCCATCGTTGTGAGTTCATCACCGCTCATTTCGAGGGCGAACTGATCGGGATGCTGAAGTTGGTGTACTGCGGCAACATCGCTTCCATCCTGCAACTCAATTCCCTGGTCGCGCACTACGACAAGCGCCCTGCCAATGCCCTGCTCGCCCGCGCCGTTGAACTCTGCGCCGAGCGCGGAATCTCAAACCTTGTTTATGGCAAGTACAACTATGGCAACAAGCAGCAGTCGGGTCTGCGCGAGTTCAAATCCCGCCACGCGTTTCACAATCTCCATATGCCGCGCTATTACGTGCCCCTGACCCGCTGGGGAAAGTTCTGCGTGGCAACTCGTCTTTATCGCGACCTGCACCACATCCTGCCTGCGTGGTTTATTGAGACAGCGACCGGCCTACGAGCTCAGTGGTACGCTCGTGATCATGCAGCTTCACAAACCAGATAGGCGGACGGCATACCCGGTGTAAGTCACACCGATGCGTTGATCTCTATTACTCCGGCACTCTTGTTCGAACGATTCCCGGAACTTACTAACTGGCTTCCAGGCACCAAACCGGGATAAGCTCGCCGGGATTCCTTGCAGGGCATGGCTTTCCGTGGATCGTGCTGAAAAGAAAGATTGGAGCCGCGGGCTGGAATCGAACCAGCGATAAAGGTTTTGCCGACCTATGCCTTCCCACTTGGCGACCGCGGCAAACTCAACTTACTAAAGTTCTTCCCGGGTCGCTATGGCCCGATAGTAACACCACTGTTGAAAATAATTTGAACGCTGCAATTCTCGTGGAGACTCACGATCGCGTTTTGAGGTTTCCGCCAAGTGCTTCCGCTCCGGGTTCTTCCAACGATAGATCGAAGCCGTTCTCCACTCTCGTGTGTTCCAGATCTTCAACCCCTGGCGCCCCGCGCGTCTCCGGGCTCTTGATGCGCAACGGCACATTGGGAGTTCGATCGACCTCCAGGTGGAATATATCGAAGCGATTGTAGTGACCCACGATGTCGTGAATCATCTTGTGTTCAATGCTGCTGCCGATGTCGATCTCCGCCATCACCATCCCTTCCTTCCCTTCCAACGGCGGCGCAAGCAGTTCGCCCGTCGGCCCAACAATGAGCGACACAGGCGGGGGCAAAGCCCGAAGAAGCCCTTCCACCTCCAAGTCTCCCTGTGCCATCTGCCGGATACTATCGTCATCCAGGGCACACGATGCCACCACGTTGAATACCTTGCCCTCGAAGGCGTGTGCCGCCGACCGTAAGCGAATCGCTTCGGTCAGGTTGTATTGCCGCACTTCCTTGCCCGGACGGCGAAAGGGCCACGCCGGCGGATACGTCGCAATGTGGACCTGCTCTCCCTGTGCCAGCAGCGCGAAGCGCGCCAGGGTATTGGTATTCTCTCCGCAAATCAGCATGCCGATGCGGCCTAGCTCGGTCTCGGCCGGAAGCAGATACTGCGCATCCCCGTTCGCCCAGCTCAACTTTTCCGCCCATGTGGGCACCAGTTTCCGATGCCGGTTCAGCAGCACTCCTTCGCGGCTGAAAAGCAGGTTTGTGTTCCACATCGTCCCCATGCTCAGCGGACTCTTCTCGGTAACTCCCACGGAGAGCACCACCCCATGCTTCCGCGCGATCTCGCTGAGCCGTTCGGTTTGCCGGCCGGGAACTTCGAGCGCGTTGGCAAACAACTGCCGGTGAAAATCGTGCTGATCGATCGGCGCGTAAACCAGGTTCCACACCGGAAACGCAGGAATAAAAGACTCTCCCAGGACCACCAGCTCGGCCCCATCCGCTGCTGCTTTTTGCACCAGCCTCTCCAGTTTGTCCAGAGTGGCATCCCGATCAAGAAATATCGGTGCAGCCTGCACCGCGGCCGCGCGAAACTTCGGATACACATCGCCAGGCATGATGGCCCCCTGCCCTTACTGTATGTCAACGTGCTTGGTTTCGGGTCCGGAAAGCGCGCCTGCCAGCAGCAGAACTCCGCCCAGAACAAGGATTACGATCTGGGTGTATTCGTACGGGATGCCCAACGCCTTCAAGGCAAGCAGATAGAAAGAGGAAAAGGCGGGAATAATGGTCGCCACGCTGTAGCCGATCCCATACCCCGTGGCGCGAACCACGGTCGGAAAGCGCCCCGTGATGTATGAGGTCACGATCGCCCACACGGGCGTCACGCACAGGTTGATCAACGTCACCAGCGCCACCACCTCGATGGGGTTTCGATATCCCTCTTTCACAAGCACATAATAAAAGTAAGCACCCGCCGTGCACGTCGTCAGTCCGATCACCGAAATCATGGTGCGCCGCCCGTATCTCTGCCCGAGCTTACCTACCGGGACAAACACGGCCGCCAGCAACAAGTGGGCGACCAGCAGTGCGTTCATGACCGTGATGCTGTTTACCTGCCGGACCGTGAGCAGAACACCCGGCAAGATCGATGTGACCGCATTGAGCGTGAACCATGCGCCGCTCATCACCAGGAAGACCTGCATGAGGCATCGCAGGTTGGACCCGCACATGAGTTCGCGAAGTGGCGACTGCATTTTCTTGGCTTCCGCCCAAACGTGCGACTCTGAAACGCGCTTCCAGTAGTAAAAGAACGCGCCCCCCGCAAACAACGCGCCCAGTAAGAATGGAATTCGCCATCCCCAGCGCGCGTACTCCGAGTTGGCAGCTCCCGCGGGCAGCACCCGCAGCAGACCCGTGGTGAGCAATGACATCGCCGCCATGGAAAGCGGAAATCCCATGTGGATAAACGCCGCCCACTCGCCGCGCTTTTCCTTGGGCGCATATTCCATGGCCAGCGGATTCGCACCCGTGTACTCTCCACCCAGAAAAATGCCATCGACAAAACGCAGAAAAGTGAGCAACACGATGCTGGCCATCCCCCAAGTCTCGTAACCGGGCAACAGCGCAATGAACAGTGTCGCGATCGCGAAGCCGCCCATCGAGATCATGGTGACCTTTCGCCGCCCGACCTTATCGGCGTAATGACCGAAAAGTGTCGCGCCTACCGGTCGCCCCACCAGCGAGAGCGCAAAAACTACATAGAACAGGGTGGACTGCATGGCCGGGCTCAAACTGGCCGGTTGAAAGTACGCGATCGCCGGCCCCAACGCCACCACCGGCAGATACACGTCGAACATGTCAACGAAGAAGCCCAGAAACGCGGCACGCAGGGCCCGCCGCCCCGCGCTCACCCTCGCGTCATGCCTTGCAAGCTCTGCTTGTGAAATTGGATCGAGGGAAGTTGCTGGCCCGACGGTATCTCCCGCCATCGCTTTCACCCCATCTGCCAGTCCAACGACCACATCAGGAGTCTGTAACTCGACCACCCTGTGACTTAACGACTGAGCCGGATCGCGAGAAAGATCCTCAAGGTTCTGCGTATCCTACAGACCAAACACCGGACGAGCAACCGCAAGCTTCAGGCCCGCACGCCTCCCTGCACAAAACAAAAAGCCTCCGGCTGGCCGGAGGCTTTTCGCTAGCTCTGTTTCGTCGCTTAGTTGCAGGCGCCTTGTGCGCTCGTGAAGGTTCCCGCATCCGAGAACTTCGCGCCCGCTCCGATCGACGGCGGCCCGTAGAACCACGAGTAGAACGCCAACTCCTGCAGGTGATACGTGAATCCGCTCAGCGTCACGTTGGGGAAGTTGTTCCCTGTAAGCGGATCGCCGACTTCGAGGTTGTTCTGGCAACCCGAAACCTGTCCGATGTTGCCCCACGGCGGAGTCGGATTCGTGCCCAGCGGATCATCCTGCCATTCCGCGATTTCGTGCGCCATGATGTCCGTATCCTCGCTGCCCACGCCGAACGCCGCCGCCGTGTCGAACTGGAACGGCGAGTAGGTCTGGGTCGGCGTCGCTGCCGTCGCTCCGTGATAGCCGCCGATGCAGCAGGACGAAGGCGTGGTCACGTACATCGTGGTGTTATACAGAACGAAGGTGACCAGGTTCGTCGGTCCAACGCCGCTCGCCGCCAGGCTCGGAATCAGCGTGCCTGTCAGATATGAATCGAACCAGTTGACTTCGATGCCGCCGTAGCTCGTGATGCAGCTCGCGAGAGAATACAGCGTGGAGTGCGCCGTCCCCGGAGTCACTGTCACCGCCGGCAGGAACTTGTAGGCCAGCTTGTTGTGGTACGTGCCGCCGTTCGCATTGACGCTCTTCCAGAACTCCGCACGCCGGAACGCATCACTGTACTGCGCCGCGCCCATATCCACGCCATTGACCTTGAAGTCGTGCGTGGCGACCACCATGGGGGACTTCTTCAGCACCGCGAGCGGCACTTTGCCCGCCAGACACGCCGAGTCCGCTACCGTCGGATTGAACGTGTGGCCGCTGATCTTCACGATCAAGGGAACTACGTACACCGTGGTCGTGGTCGTCCCTTTGTTCGTCGCCGGATTCTGCCCCACCATCACGCCCTTGAACGCCTGCCCTTTCGAGCCCACGCGCGTCGACTTGATGCTGTAAGTGAACATCTTCAGACCGGTCGATGCCGCCGACTGTGCCAGCGCCTCGTCCGCCTTGACGTTCTTGGCCGGCTTCACTGCAAACATCAGCGGATGTCCGGCTAGTTCTTCTTGCGCTTCCTGGGCCGATGCCAGGGGCACAATCGAGGTCAAAGCTGCAAGCCCCAGCGAGATGGCCGCTTTGCCCAAACTGGTTCGTAGAGTCAACTTCATCGCATACCTCGTGGTTGGTTGGATTCTGAAAAGCTTGTCGGTTCGACCCGTTCGCTAACCTGGTGGGGAGGAGTACAGAATTTCAGGATTCTCACCGCACACTTGACCGTTGTCAAGTTGAAGGAACTTGCGGAGTAACGGTTCGATCACGCGAAGCGGCGTGCGCAAAGGCTTTCCCGCCACAACCTCCTCGAGCCGCCAAAAATCTTTGCGCAATTGTTAGTTTTTTTACGAATCCACTTCGCCGTTTGCTTTCTTATGCCTGGCACGCGCTGTGAAGCGATTTACAACTTCAGCCCTGCCCCGCGCGAGCCTCCTGGCGCCTCACCAAACTCTTATGGTTTTTGCGCTTACCCTGCATTTTCGCTCGGGTGTTTTTCGGATAATCGTTGGTACATGCGACACGCATGCCGGCCTTCAGCCTCGCACGCTCACAGGTAGCTCAGCCACCAGCTCCGCCGTTCCCGCTTCAGCCGCGCAAAACGCCGGCACACCGGATAGAGTCCAACTACCACCGCAATCCACAGCACGTAAACCATCGCCAGGCTCACCCCGAAATTCGCCGGGAACATGTCAGCCGGCCCGCCCAGAGAAGGCGGCGGCACCAGAAGAAACGGCGTGCGCCCGTAGCGAGCTAGGCTGATCAGGATGGCAATCGCGTGAATCACCGCCAGGTGTAGCACGAAGTAGAAGAACGGCACGCGCCCAAACACCAGCAGCGGATTCGAGTCTGATAGCGAAATCCGTTCCAGGCACGCCAGCGCGACCAGCGCCGGACCCAGCGTCATCAATAGAAACAGCAGCGACGGCGGATATTTCGTGCAATTCAGAAACGACATTGCGGTCAACACCACCGAGTGCTGCGAAGTCCACCGCGACGGATCGCCGTACACATTGACGGCTCGCAAGATCAGGAAGGCCACCGTCAACGCAACCCCCGTGCGCAGCAGAAATTGCTGTCGCTGCAGAAAATCCCATTGAAAAACCTGCCCCGCGCAAAACCCGAGCGCCATCACCGCAAACCACGGAACCAGCGGGTACGCCACAAACGCCATGTCGCTTCCCACCCGGAAAACTCCCGGCTGATGCAGGATGTTCCACACCCACGCCGCCTGCCCGAAGCGCTGCGCGTTGATCCCGTCGAACAGGTTGTGCCCCGCGATGACAACAATACTGAGAGGAATGAGAATCTTCGGCGGGAGATGCACCAGCACTGCCAGCACAATCATCGACAGCCCGAGCATCCAGATCACATTCAGCAGGAAAAAAGCATTTGTGTACCGGTAATCGAGAAAAAATACGAAGCGCAACAGCGTAAGCTCAATCAAGATGAGCCAAAGTCCGCGCGTCACCAGGTAGCGGGAAAGCGCCCCGTTCGAGCGCCGGCGCCGCAACCAGAAGTAAGCGCCCAGGCCCGCCGTGAACGCGAACGTCGGCGCGCAGAAATGTGTGACCCACCGCGTCAGAAAGATGGCCGGCGTCGTTCGCGTCAGGTCAGTCGGAGAAAACTGCATGGCGTCGCGGCTCACGAAGTCGCGCACATGGTCGAGCGCCATCAGGATCATCACCAGCCCACGCAACGCGTCGACTGACAGCACCCGGGCAAACGTCGGCCGGGCTGCCGTCGAACGCGCCGTCACCGGGGCCGCGGTGGTCATCGAGTGAATGACGCGAGGTTAGCACGAAAAGCTCGGCCAAGCCGAGGCTTTTGCCGCCGCGTTGTAATTGCACATCGAGCTTCAGGGGGGCGCGGCGGACTGCTTGCCGCACTGCTTGGCGCACTTCTCGACGAACTGCCTCGACGCTCGTCTCAGCGCTCGTCTTAGCGTACCTCGCGTCAGCGTTGCGAACTTTGCGGCTAAGCTTTTGTTCCTGGTTAAGCTCTCGATTTCACCTCGACCAAAACCTTCTCCCGAACCGCCTAATCCTCGCTCATCTCCCGGAACAGCGGCGGCAACGCTTTCATCTCCGGATGCTCCGCATCCCGCCAGAAAATCGAGAAGCATTCCCCTTCATCTTTGGGCTGCCAGGCGGTGCCATCCTTATATGTCACAGTTTTCGGAAACAGAATCCAGCCGTATACCTGGTTCGCATAACCTGGCAGGAAACCGGGCACCTCCAGCGTCTGTTCTTGCCCTGGCTGCATCGGTTTGTCCAGCGTCCATTCGTCCTTGAACGGCCGCCGGCGGAATTGCTCCGTCATCATGTGGTCGTATTTCACCACCACGCTTCGAACCGGCTTCGCCCCCGCATTCTTCAACCTGACGGTAAACTTCCCTTCCGCCTTCCAGAAATCCGCAGACTCAAACTGCACCGGGCTCGAGCATTTTTGCGGCGCGTAGATCGTGAATACCGCCATCATGCCCGCCTCCATGTGATCGGCGACGTGGCAGTGGAACAGCCACGTGCCCGGATTGTCCGCCACCATGTCGGCCGTGGCCATACTCCCCGGCAATAGCTCGATCACATCGGCGTGACGATGGTTGTACTCGACCGTTTTTCCGTGCCAGTGCGGCGTGTGCAGGTCCTTTTCATTGCCCATGCCCAGCAGGTACCAGCGCACACGATCTCCCTGCTTCATCACCAGCCCGGGCAGGTTGCCGAAAACATAGCCGTTGATCGCGTGGAACAGGCCCGCGTCTTTCCCCTGCAGTTCGTCGAAGATCATGAAGGCCGCCACAAACTCACGGTCGACGCCTTTGGGCGATCCGTCCGGATTCGCCTTGCCTTTCGCCGTGATGATGATCGGGCCTAGCAGCCCGGCGTTCATCTCGACCGGCGCATCCGTGTGCGGGTGATACCACCAGACGACCGAACTCGGATCGCCCGGCCCCGGCCCGCTGCCTTCATCCGCTATCCAGTGATAGGTGAACCGCCCTCCGGGTGCCACGCGGGCTCCCGCGCCCGCCGGAAGATACAGCGCGCCTTCATTGGCTTTGTCGTAGCGCAGCCCGTGCGGGTGAATGCTGTGCGGCGAATGGCTCCGGTTCAGAAACTCGACTTCGATGCCGTCCCCCACCTCCGCGCGGATCACTGGTCCCAGGATCCCCAGCCATTCCGGCTGCGGCTTCCGCACCTTGAACGACGCATCGGTGTATTCGACATAGCGAGTCTTGTTGAACTTGTGCAGGTCGGCAAAGGGCTGCGGGATCGGACGTCCGTGAATCAGGTCCATGCCGCTGGGCGCGTAGTCCCAGGAAACATCTTCCGCGGCGATGTAGTAATGGCGGGTGGCAGCCAGTGCAACTGGCGTGATGAAGAAAAGAAGAACTAGACAACCGGCCTGTCGTGCTTTCACAGCGTCTCCGTCCCAATTCTCTCACCTGCCGCCCACGCCAGGATTGCTCCTCTGGAGTCCGAACTCTTCACAAGCTTCGACCCAAAGCCCGAACTCCCATGAAGATGAATCTCAAGCAAGCGCGCACGAATTCTGCGCGCAGCAGAAATCTGCAAGAACTCCTGAGGTGTGATCGCACTCCGCCGCGCTGCGCGCGTCACCGCGCGCCTAGCTCTTGAAAAACCTCAACAAGCGTTCCATGTGAACCTGTTCCTTCGCGACCGCCTCTCCCACGCGCTGCATGTTGGGGATCTGATCGACGGCGTCCATCTCTCGCACCTTATTCGGATCGACATCGGGAAGCCCCAGTTGATCGAGCCTTTCCCGCGTCAAGCCCACCGTGATGCGCTGGTACGTGAGCAGCTTCCTGGCGCCGAGGCCGGCGCTGATCTCCGCCAGCGCCGCCACATTCGGCGTTCCGGCCAGCGCGGGCGCCGCCGCTGCCATCGCTGCGGGGGTCGGCTCTACCGGACGGTCGCCCAGCAACCCCATCAGCAGATTCTGCTGCAGGTTGGCCTCGTTCATCAGCTCTTTGATCAGGTACTGCGCCCAGCCCAACACCGTTTGCCGCGCAGCCTGCCCCTCTGCAATCGTGATCGGACAAAAACCCGTGCCCAGCGACATCAGCAGCAGATGATCCGGACCCGTCTGCCACCCGATGCCGTAATCCGGCACCGTCGCTTCCAGGAACAGCTGCAGCGAAGGATTGTTGTAGCTGCTGACGCCGCCATCAATGAACTCGTAAGTCTGTGGCTTGCCGTTCTCATCGGGAACGCCAAAAGCATGTGGCGGAAAATAAGTTGGAGCAGCCGAGCTCGCACGCACGATATGCCACAGCGGAATTTCTTTATTACTCGTGAAGAATTTGTTCCCTGGGTGGTTGGTAAAAAACCAATCGTTGCCGAGGGTCGCATTTTTCGCAACCAGCAGGATCAACGTTCGAAGCTTCGCGTCGCCGAGGGTCGTCGCTTCGCCCAGAATTTCTTTCAGATGCTTCTCGATTGGCCCGCTCGGATACTTGTGCCAGATCCACTCCAGCGGAAATACCTTGTCGAAAATATCCGGACCGAGTTTCAGATAAAAATCGCGCAGGTCCGCGGCTTTCATGCCCAGCGCAAGCCCAGCCGCGAGGATCGCGCCCGTACTGGTTCCGCCAATGAGATCGAAGCGGTCGCACAAAGGCTTCGATACGCCGCTTAGCTGATCCAGTTGCTTTTCAATTTCAATTAAAGCTTCGGCGGGAATCAGCCCGCACAATCCGCCGCCATCAATCGAAAGCAATCGGCGCGGGCCGGAGGGAGGAACTACACTCGTGCTCATGGGACGCTCCTTCGCTGAGAAGTGCGCCACGCCTCTGCACGCACTTCAACGATGCGGTCGCGGACCTGGCCTGTGGGGAAGAGAGCCTCACTCTAGCATGGAAAACGCACCGACGATTCCCGTGGCCCAGAGTTGGCGATTTTCCAACTCTCGGAACACTGCGAGTGCCCCGGCACCGAGTAACGATACGGGGCTGCCTGGCTCATCGGCCGCCGAAAACGCGCACCCTTTCGATCCGCTGCCGGCAGCCCTCGCACCGCAAGCTGCCTGCGAAATTTCCTGACTACTTGCCCGGGATCAGCACCGCGACTGACGCGACACACTTCCACGTGCCGTCAATCTTGGTCCAGGTATCGACGAAACGTTCCCGCCGCGAGAACGCTCTTCCCTTATCCGTGCCTCGGGTATGAAACACGCCCACCACGATCGCCGAATCCCCGTACACATCCACGTTGCTCTGCTCGGTGACCGCTTGCGTGGGCACCGCATAGCCGGGCGACTTCAGGCTGGAAAGCAGTTCGCCCTTGGTCTGCAGGCTGCCGTCAATGTCGATCGAAACGAACCGGTCCGCGAGCAGCATATCGAGCGCCTTCGTGTCGTTGGTCTCAAGCGCCCGGTTCCATGAATTGTCCAGCGCGAGCACCACCGTCCCGTCCCCCGATTGGGCGGATTTCTGCCCGCCCGCCGATGGCGCACCGGCACTGAGCGCGAGTGCAAGGGCGAGAACCCATTTCATCTCGCACACCTCCAGTTCGATCTTCGTAAACCGCGTTTGTAAATCCGGCACGTCCCCGTTGACCGGATTGTAGTCGCCATGGAGAACTTCCGAAGCCGGCCTTCAGAGAAGGAACCCGGCTGCACAACCCAGGCGCATCGCCGGCAACTCAGCCGCGAGAACCTCCTCGGAACGAAGAGCCCCTCTCCGCCGGCAGCGGCTCGGCTCTTAATAACGGAACGGACGTTCCTGGTGGCTGCTCCAGAAGTACGCCAGGATGATGACACTCGCCGCCGCCGCATAGGCGCACCATACCGACGTGAACGCATACCGCTTCACTTCCATCACAATAAGCAGAATCGCCAGATTGAGCCCGCCAAACACCACCATCATCCGGATCTCCGAGAAAAACAGCGCGCCACACGTCACCACCACGTAAACTACCGCCACCACCGTGTTATTGGTCGCCGGATTGATATACACGATGCTGTTTTTCTGCACGTACACCTGCAGCGGAAACGCAGTCAGCGCCCACAGCACATACAGAGTCAGCAATCCGCCGGTGATCACGAAAGGCAGCATCCGCCTGCGACTTTTCGCATTCGGCTCGAACCACCAGACGCTCAGCGGCAGCACGAAGGGCAAAAGCCCCTGCGCATAGAGCATGAACGCCGCACCCATGTTGTGCGCCACCGCCGGCGAGAGTTTCCCATCCAGCCCCAACCACACAAACCCTTCGGTGAACTGGTGAATCGCAAACAACAGGGGCCATGCGGCAAAAAGCAGTTCGCGGCGGTGCTTCACCTTCGCCAGCGTGACGGCGCCGGCGGCGCCCAGCGCCCCGCTGCCCACAAAGTTGACGGTGGCTGAAAAACACATAGGGGATTCCTCTGCGCAGCACCTTTTTTATCCGCATGCTTTGAGAAACACAAGCCTGAGGCGGGTAAGCGATCCCAACCTGCGCTTCACGACTCCGTTCCTCGCCACCTGCGCCGGCCGCCCGCCCCACCCATAAAGAAGATCCCTGTCTCCGCGCCGCCCCGTCCTCCATGCCACGCCAGGTTCCTGCCATTTGACGGCTTCCTCCTTCTACTGGATGATGGAGGTCCATGGACGTGGAACGGATCATCAACGACATCGAGCAACTCCAGGAGATGTTCGAAGCGCCGGATATTCGCCCGCTCAACGCCAGCGACATCTCCGCCGCCAACCGAAGCCACGATGCCAGGCTCGCCAACAGCCCCTGGTTTCGCATCTGGCAGGACTTCGGCGTCTGCTGCCGCACGGAAGACCCGCAACTCCGGCTCCCGGAATAGCCGTCGTCCGAAGCCCCACTCCGGGACCTGCTGGCAATCCCCGGCATTCGCCTGCTCCGCGCCTCCCGCAAAACTCCCATCGCCGCGCCAGCCTTTATCACACACAGCAGTGTCGTGCGTCACTGCAAAGCCCCCCGAATTACCCGACACTATTCTGGGGAAGTAGCGATCTTTGACAATCTGGAAAGCGGACGACGATCTGGCCGCTGGGTCTGCACACTCATCTGGCGTGCAATCCCAACCAGGCAGCGTCGACCGCGCGCGCGCGCCGCCTCCACCTTGGCGGCACGCCGCGGCGCAGTTCGCTCACCAGAAATCATGAAAGGAATCAGGGCGCGCCCACCGGGCTGCGCCCTTTGTCGTTATGGCGAAAAGCAAGCACGAAACCACAAAACGGGGCAGCACGCGAAATAACATTTCCGAAACCTTACACCGCGCGCCGGCGCACGCCGGGTGCCCCATTTCTCGCGCGTTCTTGGCGCGAGAAGTGGGCGCTCGCACTTGATTTCTCCTTCACACCGCCCGGGTGGCCCATTTCGCCCGCACTTTGCGCTAACGTGAATAATGCGGGGACAGACGGGACATTCCCCAATCCACGGGAAACAAAAAAAGGCCCCACTCTCCCCGAGTGAGGCCTTTGATCCAAGCTAACAGCTGGTAGCGAGAAGCTAGCAGCCGCTCTTAGTACATATCTCCCATGCCGCCGCCGTGTCCGCCGGGGCCGGCCGGAGCCTTCTTCTCTTCCGGAATGTCCGCCACCAGCGCTTCGGTGGTCAGCATCAGCGAAGAGATCGAGCCCGCGTTCGTCAGCGCGGTGCGCACAACCTTCGTCGGGTCGAGCACGCCGGCCTTGAACAGGTCTTCGTACTGGCCGTTCTGGGCGTTGTATCCGAAGTTCGCGTCTTTCGACTCGGACACTTTACCCAACACCACCGCACCCTCTTCGCCCGCGTTCTCGGCGATCATGCGCAGCGGCTCAGTGATGGCCCGCTTCACAATGTTGATGCCGATCTGCTCGTCGCCTTCGACCTTCAGCTTGTCGAGAGCCGCCACGCAACGCGCCAGCGCCACGCCGCCGCCGGGAACGATGCCCTCTTCCACGGCCGCACGGGTCGCGTGCATCGCGTCTTCCACCCGAGCCTTCTTCTCTTTCATTTCGGTCTCGGTGGCCGCGCCGACCTTGATCACCGCCACGCCGCCCACGAGCTTCGCCAGGCGCTCCTGGAGCTTCTCGCGGTCGTAGTCCGAGGTGGTCTTCTCGATCTGGCTGCGAATCTCTTTCACCCGGCCTTCGATCTCGGCGTGCTTGCCCTTGCCTTCCACCACGGTCGTGTTGTCCTTGTCGACCGTGATCTTCTTGGCCTGGCCAAGGTCGCTCACCTGCACGTTCTCGAGCTTAATGCCGAGATCTTCGGTGATGGCCTTGCCGCCGGTCAGGATCGCGATGTCCTGCAGCATTGCCTTGCGGCGATCGCCGAAGCCCGGCGCCTTCACGGCGCAGACCTGCAGCGTGCCACGCAGCTTGTTCACGACGAGGGTGGCAAGCGCTTCGCCTTCCACGTCTTCCGCGATGATGATGAGCGGCTTGCCGCTCTTCGCGATCTGCTCCAGCAGCGGGAGCAGGTCCTTCATCGAGCTGATCTTCTTTTCGTGGATCAGGATGTAGGCGTTCTCGAGCACCGCTTCCATCCGCTCCGGATCGGTCACGAAGTACGGAGAGAGATAGCCGCGGTCAAACTGCATGCCTTCGACCACATCCAGCTGCGTCTCCAGCGTCTTCGACTCTTCTACCGTGATCACGCCGTCCTTGCCGACCTTCTTCATCGCTTCCGCGATGATGCGGCCGATGGTCTCGTCGTTGTTCGCCGAGATCGTGCCGACCTGGGCGATGTGGTCGCCCTGCACGGGCTTGGAGTACTTGTCCAGTTCGCCCTTCTCGCGGTTGCCTTCCTTGTCCAGCTTGCCGCAGATCGTGAACACGGCCTTCTCGATGCCGCGCTTCAACGCCATCGGGTTCGCCCCGGCGGCCACCGTCTTGACGCCTTCACGGTAGATCGCCTGCGCGAGCACGGTCGCGGTCGTGGTGCCGTCGCCCGCAACGTCCGACGTCTTGGAGGCAACTTCGCGCACCATCTGCGCGCCCATGTTCTCGAGCGGATCCTTCAATTCGATTTCTTTCGCGACGGTGACGCCGTCCTTGGTGATGGTCGGCGAACCGAACTTCTTCTCGATAACCACGTTGCGGCCTTTGGGGCCCAGAGTGACTTTTACCGCGTCGGCCAGAAGATTGACGCCGCGCAGAATTGCCTGGCGCGACTCCTCGCCGTGAACGATGTGCTTAGCCATTGCTGAATCTCCTTCTTGAAGTATGTCGCGGCGTGAGCCGCGGAAATTGTGTGAACTCGCAGTAGACGGGGCTTGCCCCGTCCTGGCACGCAGTTACTTGCGTGAGCCGGCGAGCTCTTTCTTGCTGGCGCCAGCGAGGATCCCCAGAACTTCCTCTTCGCGCATGATGACGAAATCTTCGCCATCGATCTTGATTTCGGTGCCGGCGTACTTGCCGAACAGCACGCGGTCGCCCTCTTTCACTTCCAGCGGGAATACTTTGCCTTCGTCGTTGGACTTGCCTTTGCCCACAGAAATGACTTCGCCTTCCTGCGGTTTGTCCTTCGCCGAATCCGGAATAATAATGCCGCCGCGTGTGGTTTCTGATTCTTCGACGCGACGGACCAGGATGCGGTCGTGGAGTGGGGTGAACTTGGTAGCCATAGCGAACTGACTCCTTTCAAAACGTTTTAAGATAGGGTTGGAAAGCCGGATGCAAGAATGTTGCGGACCCAAAAAACCTTTTGCTAGCACTCTAACCCAACGAGTGCTAAATGTACAGGATTGAGTGTCCAATTGTCAAGTCTCGCGAAACGCCAGTATTTATGCGGGTTTCGCGGGGTTGATCGGAGTTCCAGGAGAGCGGTTCTTGATACGGCGGATTGGGATTGCTGATCCCGGAGCTGCGAATCCGCTTCGAGCGATCCAGGACAGCGCTCGGCAGCGTGGAACTCAGGAACCTGCGGCTGGGTGATGCTGCTCGAGAGCCGGGGCTGCGGCAGGGCTTCGTCGCTTTCCCGCTGACGGCGGCCAGCTTAGAATGGCGACAAGAATTCAGGGAGAAATTTCGGGACATGAGACTGAACTGGGTGACGAAGGGGCTGGTGGCGGGGGCGGTGCTCGTGGTTGGGCTGCTGGCGGCGAGCGCGTGGGGCCAGGACGACGAGGATCCGACGTGCAAGGTCGAGTTCCTGGTGATCCGCGATACGAACGGCAAGGCGGTGCGGGCGGCCAGCGTGGTACTGCATCCAGTGAATCGCAAGGGCAAGCAGGCGCGCGGCGGTTTCGAACTCAAGACGGACAACGATGGCAAGACCGAGTTCGAAGGCGTGCCGTATGGAAAGATGCGCGTGCAGGTGCTGGCGCAAGGGTTTCAAACTTACGGCGAAGATTACGTCATCGACCAGCCGGGCATGACCATCACGGTCAAGCTGAAGCGGCCGGTACAACAATACTCCGTCTACCAAGATCAGAACGGCACGCCGAAGGATCCGAATACGGCGCCGAAGTAGGGTCGGCTCTCGTTTTTGGCTCTTGGCTCTTAGTGCAGCAACGCAGGCGATTGCTGACTTCTTAATGTTTCTTCCGAAAAGCGTCTCATGGACTACTTATTGAAGACAGAGCCGAGCGTTTACTCGTTCGGCGATCTGGAGCGAGAGAAGCAAACCGTCTGGGATGGAGTTACGAACCCCGTAGCTGTGCGGCACCTGCGCGAGATGAAGGCGGGCGATGGACTGGTCATTTATCACACGGGCGACGAGAAGACGGCGGTGGGCACGGCCACCGTGGTATCGGTCGATGATTCGAATCCGAAGACGCCGCTGGTGAAGATCAAAGTTGGGAAAGCGATTGCGACGCCGAAGACGTTGGCGGAGATCAAGGCGCAGAAGTTGTTCGCCGATTCTCCGTTAGTGCGGCAAGGACGGTTGTCGGTGGTGCCGATGAATGCGGCGCAGTGGAAGTGGATTGTGGGGGGGTGAGGTGGGCCATTGGGTCATTTGTGATTTGTAATTTGTGATTTGTGAGTTGTAATTCGGACATTGAGTGATGGTAACGTTCGCTGTGTTGTAGCTGCCCGAGTTCGTTCTCAACTTCCCCACTCAGCTTTAACTTCCCCACTCAAGCGCAACAAACGCGCTTGAATGGGGCACCGTCGCTTGCGTGCGGCTTTGTGGGCGTGCATCGTTGGATCAATATCCGCGGTAGGAACTGGAGGCGGTGAACGTCGCGCCGTGGTTGATGGTTGTCGTCCATACCAGAACGAGGGAGCCGTCGCCCACGAAGGGGAGAGTCGGCTGGTACGACGTGTACGGAGCACAGGGATCGGGACCTGCGTCGACATTCAGAATGAACGCGCTTCCGTTGTTCTTGGTGTGATTGGTGAGCATCAGTCCCTCTGCGAACGGGAATTGTCCTAACGCTGTGATTAGGCTGGCGTTGAAATCGTTGACCGTTGGCTGGTTCGCCGCATCGACATTGGCAAAGCGTACGAGTTTCGCGGAGCGATCAGTGGTCGTCAGATTCTTAAGCTTCATGGTGATGTTGGCCGAGCCCGTCGCAGTGGCTGTAGCCGGCACATTCACGATGGTTTGCGTCAACTGCCAGTTTCCGTCGGCAGTCGTGCGCGTCACCGTGATGGTGTTCCCGTTCTGCACGAACTTTGAGGGATTCCAACCGCCACTGTCGTAGCCGGCCCAGTCGTAGTAGGACTTGTTCGCGGTCGCATCACAGATCCCGTAACCCTCGAAATCCTCAGCCGAATTGGTGTTGAAAAGGGTCTCATTATCCAAGATGAACACTGGGATGTTGCCATTCAGCGTGACGCACAACTGGGTAGCCCAGTGCCCGGCTCCACTGGAGAAGGTCGCTTTGCAGGCAGTGGTAGGGGCGGCTGACGATGCCATCACGGTTCTGCGGGTTAAGGTTTGCGATTGGGCTGCGCCCATCGAAGGCAGAGTGAGAAAGGCGCTGAGCACAGCCAGCACCCACGGGGATCGCTTTTGCATAATTGAGTCTCCTCGTTCAGTGTGGAAATGGCCGGACCCGTGAAATTTTCTTCACACCGGGTGTGGAGGACGGGCGTGCGTTGTCCTCCGCTTTTTTGTGCAACCGGGTGGGGAACCGTTCGAGCCGAATGCGAGAAGAAGCCTGAAGGAACTCGAGGACTAACTCAATAGCCAGGTTCTTAGCCGTTGCTTAATTTTGTATTGTCGGAATCTTGTCGGAGGCGGATGTGCTTGGATCTGCGGCGCTTCCCTGGCCTGCGGGGGCGTAGCCGCTTGGCTGCCGGCGCGGGGTTACGGCTGGTCGCCGGGCAGGTTCTCCTGGATGAAGCGCGGGCTGAGGTGCACGTCGACCTGAACGAGCGGCGAATCGCCGACCGCTTTGAAGCTGTGAATCTCGCCAGCCTTGATGACAAAGATATCTCCGGCGCGGCCTTCGAAGGTTTCGCCGTTCACGGTCCACATGCCGCGGCCTTCGCGGATGAACTGAATCTCGTCGTAAGGATGGCGGTGCGGGCCCGGTCCTGACCCAGGCTTGCCGTGGAAGAGAAAGACGGAAACGTTGGTGTTGCCGTGATCGGCTCCGACGAAGTCATGCGAACTGCCGACCAACGGCAGATCTTCCTGGCGCACTCTGTGCATGGGTTTTCTCCTCGGCAAGGTTTGGATGAGGTGGGGTGGGGCGGAGATGCGGGGCGGGTGCGGGAGTGGTTTTTGGCTTCTTGCAGCGCCTGAAGGCGGCTGCGGTTGGGTCGCAGTTACGGCATCGCTAAAGCGAGGCCCTGATACAGGTCGTGAGATTTCTTGCAATGCTCGTTGGGGGCCCGTGTCCGAGCCAAAAACCACACCACTCGCAGCGGAGTGAAAACTCCCGTTGGGGCCTTCGGGTTGTGCCGAGAGGCATGGGCTCCTTCGACGCGCTCGGCTGGCGCCTCGCTTGCTCAGG
>Ga0335069_10000286_pt1 | contig 87716 bp, 66 predicted proteins | sample Lox_Sample_11_FD_206714 | JGI IMG/M metagenome (GOLD analysis project Ga0335069, IMG submission 206714) | Soil microbial communities from Loxahatchee National Wildlife Refuge, Florida, United States - Lox_Sample_1.1 | ecosystem: Environmental > Terrestrial > Soil > Wetlands | place: USA... | reverse complement strand
TTTGTGGGGGGGGGGGGGGGGGGGGGGGGGGGTGGGGGGGGGGGGGGTGAGGGTCCAGCGGGGGTTGCCGGAGGGGTCGGGGGTGACGACGAGCATGGAGAAGCCATGGTTGGTGCTGCCGGAGACGGATTGGAATTTGCCGGTGATGATGACGGGTTTGCCGGCGTATTTGCTGGTGAGCCAGTCGTTGAGGGCGTGGATGCGGAGGGGGTTGGAGGGGTCGCCGTAGACGGGCATTTTTTCGGCGGGGTAGTCCTTGATCAGGTCGGGCGGGTTGATCGCTTCGGGCGTGAGTTTGACGGGCTGGGTCGCGGCGGCTTTGAGCTGGTCTTCGAGGTCGGAGACTTTGCTCTTGAGAGATTGGTTTTCGGATTGCAAGCTGGTGATCTGGTTTTGGAGCTGCGCGATCTGGCCTTGGAGGGTGGTGATCTGGGCCTGGGCGTCTTTGAGTTGCTGCTGGGCGTCCCAGAGGCGGTCGGGGGCGGTGGTGACGGTGGCGACGGCCGCGGAAGTAAGGATGAGGAGGAGGGCGAGGGTGAGGGATTTGGTCATGGGTTTCTCCTGATGCGCGCATGATGCAGGCGAAACGTGGGAGGGGTCAAGAGAAAACAACACTGAAAATTATTGATTGCGTTGCTGTACGGCGGGCATCAGATCATTGAGTTCTTCGATGCGAAGCATCCGAATATCGCGCACAGCAGCGGCAAACCACGGTAATTTCTGGGACAGATCGATGGCCGCAAGGACACATGTGACCGCATTGATCTTGTCGCCGCCGAAATAGACGCTCCCTTGTTGCCAGAGGAAGCCATGGGCAACGAGCACTTTTTTGATTTCGGTGTAAGCGCTGTTGTAAGGATCGCCGTAACTGTTTCGGAGCGCCTCGATGTCCATGTCGAATGCGATTGCGTACATACGGTGTGTTCCCTCCGGAAGATGGCGAAAGTCAGAAGGCGAAGGTTGCTTTCCTGATGCAGGGAGATCGAGCAGTGTCATGTCGCGACTCCTATAGATTTAACCCTTCATCACGGGGAGTTGGAATGTGCCGGCCGCTCTTTCAGCTTCGATTTTGGCGTAGCCGGAGCCGAGTTCGCCGATGGGGTCGGGGGGGAGGATTTCGACGACTTTTTCGCCGAGCTTGGCTTCGCCCCTGATCACTTTCTCCTGGAATTTTTTGCACTCTTCGAGGAGGCGGTCGAGGATTTGTTCTTCGGGGATGTTGGCGACCTTCTGGCCCTGGACGTAGATGATGCCCTTGCGGTCGCCGGCGAAGATGGCGACGTCGGCGCCTTCGGCTTCGCCGGGGCCGTTGACGATGCAGCCCATGACGGCGACTTTGATCGGCAGATGAATCTGTTCCTTGAGGGCGGTGTTTACTTTTTGGGTGAGGGTGAAGAGGTCGACCTGGATGCGGCCGCAGGAGGGGCAGGCGATGAGTTCGGCGCCTTTGCGGGTGCGGAGGCCGAGGATGTAGAGGAGTTCGAGGCCGTCCTGGACTTCGTAGATGGGGTCGTTGGCGTAGGAGATGCGGATGGTGTCGCCGATGCCCTGTGCGAGGAGGTGGCCGAGGGGGACGACGGAGCGGATGGTGCCGGTTTCCTTGGGGCCGGCGTGGGTGACGCCGAGGTGGAGGGGGTGGTCGAAGCGTTTGGAGATTTCCTGGTAGGCGGCGACGACGAGGAGGGGGTCGATGGATTTGGCGGAGATGGTGATGTCGTAGAAGTTCTTGGCGTAGAAGATGTCGAGGTATTCCTCGAGCTTGGTGATCATGATGGCGAGGAAGTGGCCGTGCTTGTTGTCGCCGAAGACGCCGCCGAGTTCCTTGAGTCGTTTTTGTTTGTCCTTGCGTTCGATGATGGAGCCTTCGTTGACGCCGATGCGGATGGGAATGCCGCGGGCTTTGCAGGCGTCGATGACTTGTTCGACCTGGGCCTTGTCCTGGATGTTGCCGGGGTTGAGGCGGATCTTGTGGACGCCGGCCTCGATGGCTTCGAGGGCGCGCTGGAAGTGGAAGTGGACGTCGGCGACGATCGGCACCGTTACCTGCTTGAGGATTTCCTTGAGGGCCTCGGTGTCTTTGCGTTCGGGGACGGCGACGCGGACGATGTCGGCCCCGCCTTTGTGGAGCTTGTTGATCTCGGCGACGCAGGAGTCGATGGCGTGGGTGTAGCCGGAGGTCATGGACTGGACGGAGACGGGGGCGTCACCGCCGATAAGGACGTTACCGACTTTGACTTGGCGCGTTTTGCGACGCTGGATCATTTTTGCTAGCTCCTGGGACCAGTTAGGGGGGTACGGGTAAAGATGGGGTATTGTAGCGGAAACCTCCGTGCCGGTGAAAACCACTCGACGCGTGATTTCACGGATGTGTTAGATGTCTTGAGGCACCGAGTTTAGGCATTTCAACGAAACACGGTTCGGAGTTCCGCAGGTCCGCCTTCACAGGATTTTGCGTCAATCAGCGTGTTGCACCATTTCAGTTCTTCCTGCAGCGATCAACCGCTGGCGGCGGAAATATGCCTGCTTAGCTGCGACCGAGAGGTGCAGCACCGTGTGGCATTTCTCACAGCTGAATTCTCGGCCGTACGCGAAAATCGCGTAGAGAAGGCCGGGGACAATGCCGCACAAAAAAAGGAAAATCAGCAGGAAATCACTGCCCCGAACTCGCATCTTCGGAACGCCGTGATAGCCACAATTTGGATTCGAGCATGTGATGGCGGCCGGGTCATCTGCAGAAGGTTCTGGCGCGGAAGCGATCGCCGCTGGGCGCCGGAGCTTTTCGAAGCAATCGAGGCAAACGACGCTCCCTTTCCATTCGAACGGCCGTTCTAAGTTGCCTATGAATCCCTCGCAATTGGCACATTGAGGCATCTGCGAATCTCCCGTTGAAGCCAAATATCGCCTCCGCGAGCAACGGCAGCGACGCCGCTGTGTACGATACGGGCCGAATTTAGCATGCCGGAGCTCGATCGTGCCAGTGAATTTTCGCGGATCAGCCTCCGAATGGCACTCACTCCTTTCGCCGACGATCGATTCGGCGCCACTGTTTGGGCAAAATAATGGCAGCAATTCTCCCTGTAACTGTTCGCTGTGCTACCCCCCCCAGCAACGTAAATCAGCCACGAAAAACACGAACGACACGAAAGAGGTAAGTTGCGGGGGAGGCTCGGGGTGGTCGGGGAGCCTGGGCGTTACCGGAAGAAACATGAGCGGCGATAAGGGGGGTAAAAGGCTACTCCGGGGAGTGGTGGACGAGAAAAGTTCGCAAATTGGGGATGATCAGAAAGGGGCGTTGAGGATCTGTACGGCTTTTTCGGCGTCGGCCTGGGTATCGCAGGCGATGTAGCACATGAATTCGTTGCGGATGGCCATGGCGGAGAAAGCGCGAACGTTGATTTGTTCGGCGGCGAGGGAGCGGGCGATGCGATAGGCGAGGCCGGGCTCGTTGGCGCCGTGCAAGCGGACGACGTGGATAGAGTGAGATTCACGGAAACCATAGCGTTCGGCGACGATCTGGGCTTCGACGGAGAGGGGGCCGAGGAAGACGACGCCTTTGGCGGGTTCGACTTCGAGACTTCGACCGAGGAGGAATTCGAGGTCTGCACCTGCTCTGACGAGGGGTTCGAGTTTGGAGGCGAGTCCACCGGGCTGATCGGGGCAGTCGACAGTCCAAATGGGGATTCTGGTTGCGTTCAACATATGCGCCTTCTTTCTCCCGCGCTGGCGGGCGTGTCGAATTACTCCGAAGGCTCTGAGGTGATGTGGTCGGATCATTATATGCGGTCGGGATGGCGGGAGGCGGGATCGTGGGGCGAGAAGCGAAAGAATATTTTGACGGGTTGGGACGGGCGTCGATTGATTCGAGCGTGGCGGAGCGGGTCGTAGAAGCAATAGGGGAAATGCTGATGGAGAATAAGGTTTTCGCGGCATAGCGGAAGAAATAGACTCTGGGGAGAGGTTTACCGCCGACTCTTGCCGGCGGTGCACGAAGGTGCATCGCGGAAGGAGCAACCCATGGCGAACGGTGTGAACAACGGGCACGGGAAGCACATCCTGGAGCATGGGGGACTGCAGGACCTGATCGACACGTTGAGAGGCAAAGGGTATACGGTGATCGCGCCGGTGTTGCGCGAGGGGGTGGTGCGTCTGGGGCCGGTGAAGGGAATCGAAGATATCTCGCATGGGATACATGATGAGCAGGGGCCGGGAACATATAAGGTGGTGGAGGAAGAGGGGGCGTTGATGTTTGATTACGCGGCGGCGCTGGACAGCGCGAAGCCGTTTCTGTTTCCACCGGTGCAGCGACTGTATCAATTGCATGTGGAGGGGGAGCGATTCGTGCTGGATGAAGGTCCGCCGATGACGCAGAAGCTGGCGTTTCTGGGGCTGCGGCCGTGCGATGTGGCGGGGATGAAGGTGCTGGACCGGGTATTCGGGATCGATGATTCGCGGAAGATGCGATGCGAGGAGGAGAACTACTACGAGCAGACGAGGCGGGATGGGCTGGTGATTGTAGTGAACTGCAATCGGCCCGGGGGGACGTGCTTCTGCGTTTCGATGGGGACAGGTCCGGAGGCGCTGGAGGGATTTGACCTGGCGTTGACGGAACTGCGGACGGGATTTCTGGTAAGTGTGGGATCGGAGCGTGGGGAGCAGATAGTGAAGGAACTGCCGGTGCGGTCGCCGACGGCGTCGGAGATTGAGCTGGCGGAGCTGAAGATGGCGCGGGCGCGGGACCGGATGGGGAGGAAGCTGGACATGCAAGGGGTGAGGGAGGTTCTGGAGCGGTCGATCGAGCACCCGCATTGGGACGAAGTTGCGAAGCGTTGCCTGTCGTGCGGGAGTTGCACGATGGTGTGCCCGGCGTGTTTTTGCTCGACGGTATCGGACAGTACGGTGCTGGATGAGGAAACGGTGGAGCGAGATCGATTGTGGGCGTCGTGCTTTTCGCACCAGTTCAGTTACACGACGGCGGGACCGGTGAGGAATTCGATAAGGGGGCGTTATCGGCACTGGCTGCGTCACAAGCTGTGCACGTTTTTTGATCAGTTTGGATGTTCGGGATGCGTGGGTTGCGGGAGATGCATCACGTGGTGTCCGGTGGGGATCGACATCACGCAGGAGGCGACGACGATACAGAATTCCGAGGCGGGATCCAGGAAGGAGGCGCAGGGATGAGCGTCACGATACAACTGGATCGGCGTCCGGAGCCGGTGTGCGGGATGAATTCCTGGGTGCCGGTGCCGGCGCGGATATTGAAGATCCACCCGGAGAACTTCAACACGAAGACGTTCACGCTGGAGTTCGTGGATGAGTATCTGAGATCGGCGTACCGGTTCGTGCCGGGGCAGTTCAACATGATATATGTGCCGGGGCTGGGTGAGGCGGCGATCTCGATTTCGTCGAATCCGGAGGAGCCGTCGCAGTTGGATCACACGATTCGGCTTGTAGGGACGGTGACGCGAGCGTTGGGACGGATGAAGGAGGGGAGTGTGGTGGGGTTGCGCGGGGCATTTGGGAACGGGTGGCCGATGGAGAAGCTGAAGGGGCGGGACTTGTTGATCATGGCGGGTGGGATCGGATTGGCGCCATTGCGTCCGGTGATTTACTGGCTGCGGAATCATCGGGGTTACTGCGGTCGGGTGATCCTGTTGTACGGGTGCCGGACGCCGGAGGACCGGCTGTATGCGCAGGAGCTGGAGGAGTGGGAGAAGGAGAGGCGGGTGGATGTGCTGGTGACGGTGGACAATGCGACGGCGGCCTGGACAGGTCCGGTGGGTGGGGTGGTGAATCTGATGAGGCGTGTGAAGGTGAATGCGGAGCGGACGACGGTGCTGGTGTGCGGTCCGCGGATGCTGAACCGGGTGGCGGCGTGGGGATTTCTGCAGGCGCACGTGCCACAGTCGCAGGTGTATTTGAGCCTGGAGAGGAACATGAACTGCGGATTCGGGAGGTGCGGGCATTGCCAGTACGGCTCGAAGTTTGTGTGCCGGGACGGTCCGGTATTTCGATTCGATGAGATCGCGGACCTGTTCGGGAAGGAGGAGATCTGATGACGGGCGTTTTTTCAGCGAGCGGGAAGGAGTGTGCGCGGCTGAAGCTGGCGGTGTTCAAGTTTTCATCGTGCGATGGGTGCCAGCTATCGCTGTTGAATCTGGAGGATGAACTGCTGGCGTTGGCGGGGTCGGTGGAGATTGCGTATTTTCCGGAAGCGCGGCGGCGGGTGGTGGCTCCGCCGTATGACATCGGGCTGGTGGAGGGTTCGATATCGACGCCGGAGGAGGAGGAGCGGATACAGAAGGTGCGGCGCGATTGCCGGTATCTGGCGGCGATCGGCGCGTGCGCGACATCGGGAGGGATTCAGGCGTTGCGGAACTGGGCGGAGCTGCCGGAACTGATATCGGCGGTGTATCCGTCGCCGCAGTACATCAAGTCACTGGAGACGGCGACGCCGATAGCGTCGCATGTGTTTGTGGATTTTGAATTGCGAGGGTGTCCGGTGAATGAGAGGCATTTGCTGGAGCTGGTGTCGGCGTTGCTGGCGGGTCGCCGGCCGAACATACCGACGTATTCGTTGTGCGTGGAGTGCAAGCGACGTGGACTGGCGTGCATCATGGTGTCGCGCGGCGTGCCGTGTCTTGGGCCGATCACGCAGGCGGGATGCGGGGCGCTGTGTCCGGGGTGCGGGCGAGGGTGCTACGGATGTTTTGGCCCGATGGAGCAGCCGAACATGGGGAGCATGTGCGAAGGTCTGACGGGTCTGGGACTGTCGGCGCGAGACGTGAAGAATCGGCTGAGAACATTCAACGGCTACCTGGAGCCATTCAAGCAGACGAGTGATTATTATGAGCAACTCGAGAAGCAATCGCGGTGAAGTCCGGACGATCCGGGTGGAGGCGCTGGCGCGCGTGGAGGGGGAAGGGGGTCTGCACCTGGAGATGCGGGACGGGCATTGTGAAGCGGTACGGCTGACGATTTACGAGCCGCCGCGGTTTTTCGAATCGCTGCTGCGCGGGCGGGATTTCCAGGAAGTGCCGGACATTACGTCGCGGATATGCGGGATCTGTCCGGTGGCGTACCAGATGGGCGCATGCCAGGCGTTGGAGAAGGCGCTGGGGGTATCGCGGCAGATCGACGCGCCGATACGGGCTCTGCGGAATCTTTTGTATTGCGGGGAATGGATTTCGAGTCACGTGCTGCACATTTTCATGCTGCATCTGCCGGACTTTCTGGGGTACGAGTCGGTGGTGACGATGGCGGCGGATCAGGGGGAGACAGTGAAGAAGGCGCTGCGGCTGAAGAAGCTGGGGAATGAGATTGTGGCGCTGGTGGGAGGGAGGGCGGTTCATCCGGTGGGGGTTTGCGTGGGGGGTTTTTATGGGGCGCCGGATGCGGAGAGAGCAAAGGAACTGGCGGTGGAAGCGAAGGAAGCGGTGGGGACGATGGCGGGGCTGGTGGAGTTCATGGCGGAAAAGCTGACATTTCCGAAGCTGAGCGCGGATTACGAATTTGTCTCGTTGTGCCCGGCGGACGAGTATCCGATGAATCAGGGGCCGATACGGTCGAACAAGGGGTTGATGGTGGAGCAGGAGGAGTTTGGGAACGTGATCGAGGAGCGGCAGGTGCCGCATTCGACGGCGTTGCACTCGATGATGAAGGGCCGGGCGGCGTATGCGGTGGGGCCGCTGGCGCGGTTGAATCTGAATCATGAGAAACTGCATCCGGCCGCGCGCGGGTTGCTGGAGCGGGTATGCCGGGCGATCAACCGGGATTTGCCGTGGAACAACAATTATCTGTCGATACTGGCGAGGGGGATCGAGACGGTGCATGCGTTGGCGCTGGCGGGTGAGATGCTTGAGGGCTACGTTGTGCCGGCGCGAACGCGTGTAGTGGTTGCTCCGCGCGAAGGGATTGGGGCGCATGGGACGGAGGCGCCGCGGGGGATCTGCTGGCATCAGTATCGGGTGAAGGGGGATGGGACGATTGCGTCGGCGCGAATCATTCCGCCGACCTCGCAGAACATGGCGACGATCGAGGATGATCTGCGGGAGCTGGCGCCATCGCTGGCGGACGTGACGGATGAGGAGGCGGCGCTGCGGTGTGAGCACGTGATCAGGAATTACGATCCGTGCATATCGTGCTCGGTGCATTTTCTCAAGTTCTCGCGATCCGTGCGCACATGAGTGGTGTGAGGAAAGTTCAATCGTGTCCAGTTCTGGTTGCGGGGTGTGGGAATCTCATGGCGGGGGATGACGGGTTCGGGCCGCTGGTGGTGCGGGAGGTGGCGGTGCGGGCGCCGCGGGGTGTGGAGGTTGTGGACCTGGGGTTGCAGCCGGCGGGGTTGCTGGATCATCTTCCGGGGAGGGCGGGGGTTGTGGTGGTGGATGCGGTGCTGGCGGGGGAGGGCGTGGTGTATGAGCTGTTGGATGTGGATTGCGTGCAGACGGAGGGGGATGCGCTGATGCTGGAGCGGGCTGGTTCGTCGCATGCGATGGGATTGGCGTGGCAGTTGTCGTTGGCGCGGGCGTTGGGGATATTGCCGCCGTTTGTGCGATTGATAGCGCTTTCGATTCCGAGGGCGGAGCTTGGGGTGGATATCTCGGAACAGGCGGCGGGGCGGGTGGCGGGGGCGGTGGAGCTGGTGCTGAAGTGGGCGGAGATTTATTTGAAGGGGCAGCCGGATGTCTGAGAGGAGGTGAACAAAAAAGGGTCGAGTGGGTTGTAATAAGAGGCGCTTGGCTGCGACAGAATAGAGGGGAGCGAGAATGGATTGAGGGCCAGGTTATGCCGGACGTGGCGGAGATGGTCAGGTCGAGCGGGGGGATGGTGTGGCGGACGATTTGCCGGTTGGTGGGAAGGGCGGATGGGGAGGTGGAGGATTGTTTTCAGGAGGTGTTTGTGGCGGCGATGGAGGTGGGGAGGCGCGAGACGGTGCGGAATTGGGAGGGGATGTTGAGAAGGATTGCGACGCGGAAGGGGTTGGATTTGGTGCGGCGGCGGGTGAGGAGCAAAGGGCAGATGGAGGAGATGGATGTGGGGGAGGTGGTAGGGGATGCAGAGGGGCCGGGGGTGGCTCTGGAGCGGGAGGAGTTGGCGGAGGGGTTGCGACGGGCGCTGGCGGAGGTGAAGCCGGTGGAGGCGGAGGTGTTTTGTTTGAAGCACCTGGAGGATCTGAGTTACGAGGAGATCGGGGCGGTGGTGGGGATGAGTGCGGGGAACGTGGGGGTGATGATTCATCGGACGAAGGGGCGGCTCAGGGAGTTGATGGAGAGGCGGGTTGGAAGGCAGCGGAGTGAGGTGCCACATGAGTGAGAAGATGCATGGGAATGGGACTTTTGGTGGAGCGGGGAGCGATCTGGTGGAGCGAGGGGTGCGCGCCATAAGGGAGAAGGATGGCGCCATTCCTGCTCTGCCGGAGTCGCTGGTGAGACGGACGATTGAGCGGGCGGGTGCAGGGGAGGTTTCGAAGGGTTCTGGAGAAGGGTGGTTTTCTATGAAGATGGTGAGAAGGTATTCGGTAGCGGCGGGGTTGACGGTTCTGGCGGGGATGGGGATTGCGGTGGGGTTGCTGGGGCGTGGGACCGTTGCGTTTGCGGATGTGGTGCAACAGGTGCAGTCCGCGAAGGCGGTGAGGTGCACGTTGACGGTGAAGCCGGATGGAGGGAAGAAGTCGGCGTTTGATGTGCTGATGGTGGAGCCGGGGTGGGTGATCGAGAGGGGGGCGGCGATGACGATGATCACGAGTTCGGCGGATCACAAGATGATGACGCTGACGCCGGCGACGAAGCAGGCCGTCGTCATTGACTGGAAGAAGGATGATGCGACCGGGCAGGTGAACCTGCTGGAGACGTTTAAGAACGTGAGCGGGAAAGAGAGCAAGAAGCTGGGGACCCGGGAGATTGACGGGCATCAGACGGAGGGCTTCGAGTTCTCGCAGCACGGGATGGAGATGGAGGTGTGGGCGGACACGAAGACGCAGCTGCCGGTGAAGGTGGAGACGGACTTTGGGGCAGGGGGGTGGGGTGACGGCGCGGGAAACGGGATCATGCGGATTCACGCGTCATTCAGCGATTTTGATTGGAATCCGGTGTATGACGCGAGCGAACTGACGATGAAAGTGCCGGAGGGGTACACGGCAACGAATGCGGCGATGAACCTGAAGGGGCCGACGGAGCAGGATGTGGTGGTGATGTTGAAGACGTTTGGGGAGATGAATGGCGGGGTGATGCCAAAGGGAGTGGGCGCTGGTGCGCTGGGCGAGGTGATGGCGAAGGGGATGCAAAAGAAAATGCCGGCGAACATGAGTAGTCTGCCGGCGGAGGAGCGGCAGAAGTTGCAGCAGCAGATGACGGCGGAGGCGATGAAGATGGCGGAGCCGATTGCGCGCGGGTGGGCGTTCATGGGGGATGCGAAGTTTGGGAGCGAGTGGCGGTATGCGGGTGGGGCGGTGGCGGGGAAGAAGGGGACGGCGGTGCTGTGGTACAAGCCGGCGGGGAAGGAGACGTGGCGGGTAATTGATGCGGATGGGACGGTGCGGGAGGAGAAGGAGGCGCCGAGTGGTGGGGAGGCGGTGAGTTTGTTTGGGGCGGCGGCCAAGTGAGGTAGGGCGGCAGCATCGATGAAGTGGCCGTTGGGGCCACTTCATCGATCATGGCCGCCCCCCCCCGGACGGCCTTGCCACGAGCGAGTGGCGGGTCAGGTGCGGGGGAGTTTTGGGAGGCGGGCGTTGGGGTGGGGGCCATCGGGGCCGGCGAGGGGTTTGCCGTGGCGGTCGCGGATGTGGCGTGGGGAGACGAGTAGGCCGTCGAGATGGCCGACGAGTTCGAGGAGGATGCGGCGGCGGTCGTCGGTGGATTTGGAGATGTCGAATGCGGGGCGCGGGGGCGGGGAGACGGCGATGGCGAAGCGGAGGCAGGCGATGGCGTCGGGGAGTTGTTTTGCGTGGGGGAATTGGGTGTAGAAAAGTTGCATGCCGCGGAGTTGTTCGGGCCAGTCGGGGCGGGTGTAGTAGGCGGGGTCATGGGAGAAGGAGATGGATTTTTTCTGGCGGAGGTAACCGGAGGCGAGGGTGACGCGGGCGCGGGACCAGTTTTCGTCGAAGCCTGTGACGACCAAGTGGGGGGAGATGGTGCGGAGGAGGTTGAGGGCGCCGAGGGGGTCGGGCTTCCAGGAGTAGATGACGAGGGGATCGGAGGGCATGGAGAGAAACTCAAGATGCAAAACGCAAAACTCAAAACTCAAAACGCAAAACCTTGGTCGCATAGCAGCGTCAGTATGCGCGATTGAGTTCGGCCGAGCGAGCGGGCGGTTATTTCGCGGCGGCCTTCTGCTCCAGCTTCCAGTAAACCGTGTAACGCTGGTTGGTGATCGAGTAGAAAGGAATCAGGGGAAAATCGTGGGGCTGTCCGATGCCGTCGGTTGTGAACGTCATCGACTTACCGGCCACCGGATGAATGTGGGTAAGCAGATCCTCTTTGCTCGTCGACAAAGTGGGCGAGAGCGGGTCTTTTACTTTGAATAGATCCCATTGGTCCCTGGCTTCCTGTGTGGGGACATCGGCGCGGCCGAGGTCGCCGGCGAGCACGAGCGGGCCGTACATGATCGCGACGAGGGAATTGCTGTAGGGGAGCATTTCGGTGTGCAGGCGCATGGGGAGATGGAGGGTGAGGACGTCGCCTTCGTGCCATTGGCGGGTGATGGCGAGGAGTTGGGAGTCGGCGTTTTTTTCGAAGTCGGCGTGCTGGCCGTTGACATCGGCGCTGAGTTGGCCGTTGATCCAGTCAGGTTGGCGGAAGCGGAGGGTGAGTTGTTGCGGGGTGGTGGTGTGGAAGGTGAGGCGTGTGTTTTCTTCTTCCGGGAATCTGGTTTCCTGCGTGATGTTCATGTGTTTGCTTTGCCAGTTGAGTTCGGAGGGGATGAAGAGGTTGAGGAAGAGGCTGGAATTGTCGGGGCTGTGGAAGTAGATGGTGTCGCCGTATTTTGCGTGGTTTTCCATTCCCGTGCCGAAGCAGCACCAGAAGGAATTCTCCCTGGTGGAGTAGGTTTTGAAATGGTCGGGCTGGAGGGACATGAAGTAGGTCATCATGGCGGTGTCGGGGTTTTGCGAGGCGAGGATGTCGTTGTAGAGGGCGCGTTCGTAGAAGTTCATGGAGACGTCGCTGGGGGTCCACTCGAAGAGGAGGCGGGTGAGCTTGAGCATGTTGTAGGTGTTGCAGGTCTCGGCGGTGGCGGGGGAGAGGTGCTTGGCGAAATCGGCGATGGGGAAGAAGTGCTCGTTGTCGGAATGGCCGCCGAAGACGTAGGAGCGTTTGAGGGCGACTTCCTGCCAGAAGAATTCGGCGATGTGGCGGTATTCGGGATTCCCGGTGAGTTCGTATTCTCGAGCGGCGCCGATGATTTTGGGGATCTGCGTGTTGGCGTGGAGGCCGTCGAGCCGGTCCTCCCCTATCGCCAGCGGCAAGAAGACGCGTTGGTGGTTGAAGGCCTGGGCGATGCGGAGGAAGTCGGCGTTGCCGGAGGCGGCGGAGAGATTCGCCATGACTTCGTTCATGCCACCGTGTTCGTTGTTGAGGGATTTCTGGAATTGATCGGTGGGGAGGCGATCGACGCGGAATTTTACCCACTCGGCGAGATTCACATCGACGGCGAGAGCCTGCGCGTTGTGGCAATACACGGCGGCGTCGAGGAGGCCGGCCATGATTTTGTGCATGGTGTACCAGGGGGCCCAGACGTTTTCGGATTTGTCGTTGCGATCGAAGAGGGATTCGGGGAATGCGGAGAGGTAGCCTTTGTTTGAGCCGTGCTCGGCGAGTGCGTCCTGGCATTTGGCGAGTTCGGCGACGAGGTAATCGACGCGCTGCTTGAGTTTTTCGTCGCCGGTGGCGGCGTACATGAGGGAGCAGGCGGAGAGGTAATGGCCGAGCGAGTGGCCGCGGAGCTCGCAGTCCGGTCTTTCCCAGCCGCCGTAGGGTTTCGCGGAGGAGGGGAGTCCGGCGTTCAGGCGGAAGGTGTGGAGGAAGCGGTCGGCATCGAGTGAGAGGAGGAGCTGGAGGTCCATTTCCTGTGCGTGTTTGAAGGGGGAATCGAGGAGGCGGACCTGGTCGAGGTTGAAGGGGATGGCCTGGGGTTGTGGGAGGGTGGTTGCGGGCTCTTGTGCGATGGCGGCCGTGCCGAGGGCGATGGTTGCCGCGATGGCGAGAACGGATAAGGGGGTACGCATGTCGTTTCCTCCGAGTGGTTCTGATTTGAGAATTCAGTCCGGCGCTTTAGCTGTCACGGCGTTGCCGTTGTATTGCAGCATGATATCAGGCGTCGGGGACGGATCCACGCCCGCGCCGTGACCCTTGCGGACGAACGTGATGTTGAACGTGCGATTTTGAATCATTCCCGGGAACGATCCCTTTCGTTCGCCGATCGTCAGCGTTTTGTGGGACTGGTCCCAGGTGATGGGGATGGTTGCGTAGAGGCCTTTTTCGTAGCGGTAGCTGTCGCCCTCGTCGTCGAAGAGCGTGAAGGCGCCGTCTTTGCCGGGATAGATGCGCAGTTCGATTGGGGCGTCGGGTTTTTCGTTGACGTTCTGCACGAGGGGGCCGAGTGGGAGAATGGAGCCAGCGCGCAAGTAGAGGGGCATGCTTTCGACGGGTGCTGCGGCGTCGATGCGTTTGCCGCTGGGCTGGAATGCGCCGGTCCAGAAGTCGTACCAGCCGGCATCGTGGGCGGCGTCGGCGGAATCGCTGGGGAAATAGACGCTTCTCGTCGTCGCGCCCTTTGTCACCACGGGATTGACCATCAGAGCCGGGCCGAAGAGGTATTGATCGCCGATGTTGAGCGCTTCGGGATCGCCGGCGAAATCCATGAGGAGGGGCCGCATCATGCTCGAGCCGTTGGTTGTTACCTGCCAGGAGACGGAATAGATGTAGGGGATGAGGCGGTAGCGCAGGTTCAAAAAGGTTTTGCAGGTGTTCTGGGTTTTCTCGTCGAAGCGCCAGAGTTCCTTGCCCGGCCCTGTGCCGCCGTCCGGTGCTGAGCCGTGGACGCGGAGCATGGGGCAGAAGGAGCTGAACTGGAACCAGCGGGCGAAGAGTTCCTGGTAGCGCGGATCGGAGGGGCTTGCGTCGCCGGTGTCGCGGCTGCCGAAGAAGGCGCCGGTGTCGGTGTTCCAGTAGGGGATGCCGGAGGCGGAGAAATTGAGGCCGGCGGGGACCTGGTTGCGGAAGGTGCGCCAGGATCCGGTGATGTCGCCGGACCAGGTGATGGCGGCATTGCGTTGCTGTCCGGCGTAGGCGGAGCGGGTGAGGATCATGACGCGTTTGTCGCTCGTTACGGCGCGCTGGCCCTGGTAAACGGCGGTAGTGTGCATGAGGGGATAGGCGTTGAAGACATTTGCGCCGGGGCCGGCGGCGGTGGTGAAATCGCGGAACTCGCCCCATTTGCCGCTCAGTTCGGGCTCGGAGGCGTCGAGCCACCAGCCATCGATGCCGGCGGAAAAAATTTTCGATGAAAGCTGCTGCCAGTAAATCTCGCGGCCTTTGTCGCTGAAGGGGTCGTACCACTGTCCCTTCCCGGGCGGGTAGACATATTGAATCGCGGGGGAATAAGCCGCGCCGGCCTTATTCAACTCCGCGAGCGTGGTGGTGCCCTCGTCGAATTTTGGCCATACGGAGATGAAGAGGTGAATGTCCATGTCGTGAAGTTGCTTCACCATCGCGGCGGGATCGGGATAGCGCGATTTGTCGAATTCGTGGGAACCCCACTTGCCGTCGGGCCAGTAGCGCCAGTCCTGCACGATGCCGTCGATGGGGATGTGGAGGTCGCGGTATTTTTGGGCGATGTCGAGGATTTCTTCCTGGGTGCGGTAGCGTTCCTTGGATTGCCAGAAGCCCCAGAGGTATTTGGGCATCATGGGCGCGGGGCCGGAGAGGATGCGATATTGCTGAATTGCATCGTCTGCCTTGGGTCCGTAGCAGAAGTAGTAGTCGATCGCCTGGCCGACTTCAGAAGACCAGCGTACGATGTTTTCGCCGGCGCCTTCCGGCGGCGGCGCTTTGGCCACGGCGGGCGCGCCCACGGAGACATCGGTGACGGCGGGGTTGTCCCACATGAGCAGATAGCCGTTGCTGGAGAGGAGCACGGGAATGCCGACTTCCCTGTTCTCCTGGAGAAGGTGCACGGTGTGTCCGCGATAATTCCAGATTCCCTGCTGATGCTGGCCGAGGCCGTAGATTCCTTCGTTCGGCGGCAGGACGAAGGATTGGCGCACCGGGCCTGATAATGCGGTGTTCGGCGCGGCGGGCGATTTTTCGCCGACCTGCCTGCCGTCGTCGGTTTCGCGCAGCAGCGGTTTGCCATCCAAAGTGAAGAACCCGACCGCCCCGGAATTGCGATCCACGTGCACCTGCAGTGCGGCCGTTTCCAGAAAAATCGTTTGCGGCGTTTCGCGCGTTGTCCACGCCGTGTGCAACGGTTTGGCGATCACGGTGTAGCTTTTCAAATCCGGAATCGGCGCGTTGGGCGCATAGGTGATGCGAATTGTGCGATCCGACCAGACCTGAATCCGCATCAGGCCCGGCTGCATGTGCAGCAGCAGGCCGTCGGGCTCCGGTGTCGTGTTGATCACCGGTATCGTCGCCGCGCGCGTGGACCCCGCCGCAGCGACAACAAGGGAAAGGGCTACCCACTTCGACAGTCGATTTGACATGGTTTGGTGTCCGGCATTTGGAAAATATGTAAATGTCTTTTATAAATTCAGCCTATCCTATTCCGGCCCGAAAGGGAATCCGGTTAAGATCGGCGTCCGGCGGGTCCAATCTCTGACGCTGACCCCGGCGGCACGAAGGGAAAGAGCATCATGAGCAGATCGGCCGGTCGGCCTCTCATCAGGTGGAAGGTATCCGCAAATCCTGCGCAGCGTGAGTGATCGAGGGCCCTCCAGTCGCATGAAACATCGACGTCGCAGGTGAATTTGACGGACGGTGCCGTTGGCCTCCCCTGCAAAAAATGAAGCCTGTTGAGGAATTAACGCATGTCGATACAACGCTTTTGACGCTCACGCGAAATTCAGGTTACACTGATCCGTTATTACGCACGGGGCAGCCGAAGCGAAACCGTCATATCTGTCTGGCTTCCCGTCCGTTGAGGTAACACATGTCTGATGCAACGACTACTGTCATTTCCGATTCCGTCGGCCTGCAGGACGCCGACTCCGGCGCCGTGACGCGCCAGCAGTGGAAATGGTCCGCCCTCGCCGGCATGGCGTCCTATCTGGACGCGGGCTCGATCGTGGCGCTGGGCGCGGGTCTAGCCGCCTTCCGCATGGCCTTCGGTCTGAATGAAGGCGCCGTCGGCGCCCTCCAGGCCGTCGGTCCCAACGCCATCGGGTGCGCCGTGGGCGCCTTCATTGGCGGCTGGCTGGGCGACAAACTAGGCCGCAAGCGCATCTATCAATGGGACCTCCTGGTCTACGCGGCCGGAATCCTCTGTGTCGCCCTCGCCGTCCACCCCGCCATGCTCTTCATCGGGACATTCGTCGTCGGTGTTGCCGTCGGCGCCGACGTCCCGACCTCCCTTGCCCTCGTCGGCGAATTCGCCCCCTCCAAGGCCCGGGGCAAGCTCCTGGGCTTCACCCAGGTCGCCTGGTGCCTTGGACCCTCCGCGGTCCTGTGGCTCGCCATGGCCGTCGCACCGCTCGATACCCCGGAGATGGCCCGGAAGATCGGCATAAGCATCCTCGGTATCCGTATCCTCTTCCTCCACCTCTTCCTGGTCGCCATGATCACGTGGGCCCTCCGCCGCGGCCTCGCCGAATCCGCCCGCTGGAAGGCCGCCGCCGCCGTCAGCAAGGATCAGGTGAAGGCGCTCTTCTCCCCCGCCAACTTCCGCGCCATGCTCTGGACCGGCACCATCTATCTCTTCTGGAATCTCGCCGCCGGCACTGTCGGCGCTTTCGGCGCGTACTTCAACCACATCCTCCTGGGCGGCAAGAACGTCAGCGAAACCACCACCCAGATCGTCAGCACCGGCATCACCAGCCTCTCCTTCTTTCTCACCCTGCTCGGCACGGTCTTCCTCTTCATGCGCTTCTCCGATCGCAGCTTCGCCGCCCGCAAGTGGCTCTGGGGCGCTGGCGCTCTCCTCCAGATCACCGCCTGGGGCATGCTCATGTTCGTCCCCTTCACCATCACCACCATTCTCATCAACACCCTCCTCTGGGGCGTCGGCGCCGCGCTCGCCGGTGAAGCCTTCTACAAGGTCTTCAGCCAGGAACTCTTCCCCACCATGCACCGCGGCACCGCCCAGGGCATCACCTTCGGCGTTGCACGCACCCTGCTGGGTATCTGGAGCTTCATCGCCCCGACCCTCATTGACGACAAACATCCCAACTTTCGCATGATCGCCCTTATGCTCACGATCTTCCTGCTCATCAGCGGCGTCGTCGGCTTCTTCGGAATGCCCAACACCGCGGGTAAGTCTCTCGAACAGATCGAGTCCGAACGTCACGCGTAACGCTTTCACGAGGACCATCCCAACCTTCTCCCTGCAAAGCCGGCGATGGCATCGCCGGAATGTGCTAACATTCCCCACAATTTCGTGGAGATTCCCGTGAACCGCATTCGAACGACCTGCGTCCTTCTATACGCACTCGGCCTATACGCACTCGGCGTCAGCGCCTCCTCCATTTACGCCGACACCCCGGCGCCCGGCATCACCGCCGAGCGCAAAGCCCTCGTCACCGAACCCATCCAACCCACTCGTATCGTCAAACGCCCCGACGGCGTCTTCTTCATCGACTTCGGGCGCGATGCCTTCGCGCAGCTCCACCTCAACATCCCCATCCCCGCCGACGCCGCCAACAAGATCACCGTGCGCCTTGGCGAAAAAATCTCCGAGCCCGACCACATCGATCCCAAGCCCGGCGTCTCCATCCGCTACCTCCAGACCACCCTCATCGCCGACTCCGGCAAATCCGACTTCATCGCCAAGCTCACCAATAACGACGCCCGCCGCATGCCTCCCGATATCGCGCGCGGGGGGGGCGTCATGCCCTTCCGTTATGTCGAACTTGAAAACCTCCCCGACTCCATCACGGAAGGCGCGCTCAAGTCCGGCGCCCTCGAGCAAGTCACCGTCCACTACCCGTTCGACGACTCCGCGGCCGACTTCTCCTCCTCCGACGAAAAGCTCAACGCTTTCTACGACCTCTGCAAATACACCATGAAGGCCACCAGCTTCTGCGGCGTTTTCGTCGACGGCGACCGCGAACGTAAACCCTACGAAGCCGATGCCTTCATCAACCAGCTCGGCTGGTACTACGCCACTGATGACACGTCCCTCCCGCGCTACACGCACGAGTACCTCATCACGCATCCCACGTGGCCCACCGAGTGGATCATGTTCTCCGTCCTCACCGGCTGGAACGACTACCTCTTCACCGGCGACACCACGAGCCTCAAAATCCACTACGCCGACCTGAAAGCCAAAACCCTCCTTGCCCTCGAACGCGACGACGGCCTCATCACCACCGTCCAGCCCCCCGTTCCGAATGCCGTCAAATCCTCGGTCCACTTCCCCACGCGGGAGAACCTCCGCGACATCGTCGACTGGCCCGCCGCGGAGCGCGACGGTTACCAGATGGCGCCCGTCAACACCGTCGTCAACGCATTCCATTGCCGCTCGCTGCAGCTCATGGCGGTGATGGCCGCCGCCCTCGGCAAATCCGACGACGCCGCCGACTTCAGCAAAGCCGCCGAGAAAACCCTCCACACGCTCAACACCAAGCTCGTCGATCCCAACACCGGCCTCTACATCGACGGCGAAGGCTCCACGCACTCCTCCCTCCACGCCAACATGTTCCCCCTCGCCTTCGGCCTCGTCCCGGAAGAGCGTCGGGAAAAAGTCGCCGCCTTCGTCAAATCCAAAGGCATGGCCTGCAGCGTCTACGGGGCCCAGTTCCTCCTGGACGCCCTCTGCGACAACAACGCCGGCTCCGACGCCGTGAACTTGATCGAAGCCCCCGGCGATCGCAGTTGGCGTCACATGGTAGAAGATGTCGGCACCACGATCACCCTCGAAGCGTGGGACAACAAATACAAACCCAATCAAGATTGGAACCACGCCTGGGGCGCTGCACCCGCCAACATCATCCCCGCCAAAATCCTGGGCATCGAACCGCTCGCCCCCGGATACGCCAAAGCGCTCATCTGGCCGCGCGCCATCTTCGCCAGCCAGCTCACCTGGGCCAAAGGAAAAATCCCCACGGTCAAGGGTTCCATCTCCGTCGAATGGCGGCGCAGCGCCGATCGCTTCACGATGAATCTCGAATTGCCGCAGGGCGTCTCCGCCGATGTCCGCGTCCCCACCGACTGGGGCGATCAGATCCAACTCGACGGCAAGGCGGCCCAGTCAGCGAAAAATGAAGGCGGCCTCGCTCTCGATATTTCCACGTCCGGCAAACACACGATCACGGTCGGCAAATGAGCGAACATTTCACGCCAGTCTGAACAACCCCTTCCCATTGAAAAGGTAGCGCCCTGCGCCGCAGCGCCCGCTTTCTGAACCATTCCTCAATCATCGGTTCAGGGAACGTGTTGAGCCTGATGTTGGGAAAGCCGGGCAAGGCATGAGGGAAAAGTGGGAAAACCGGCCGTCTATGAGAAAATACTAAATCTTGTTCACTTTTTATGCATCGTCTTGGTGAAATATTGTAACTGCATTAATTGTAATAGATTGCGATAATTTACTTCTTCGGAAAAGGCGGAAAACTTTTTCCATCATTTTCTTGCCTTTTTCCCGGACGCGGGGCAAAATAATCACGGCGGAACAGGAGACACTGGATGACAGTCACGCGGATAGCAGAGAAAGCGGGAGTCTCGATCGCGACCGTTTCACGCGTGCTTAACAACAGCCGTCCCGTGGATCCTGCCATCGTTGAACGGGTCCACAAAGCGGTGGAACAGTTGGGGATTCGCGGCTCGACCCAATCGCGTCGTCGTGGGCGTCTGGCGGATCGCGAGATTCAAGTGCCAACAACCATCGCCATCGTCAGCCTCGGACAAAGATACCGGGAATGGTTCGAAGTACCCGTGATTGCCGGGGTCGTGGCGGAGCTCAATCGGGCGGCCCAGGAGTCGCACATGGGTGTCATGATGGCCGAGATGCCAGACCCCACCGAACTCAATCCGGTGTTGCGGCGCTCCGGGGCGGCCGGGGCGATCGTCTTCATCAGCAGTGAAACGCAACTCACGACGAAGGACGCTGCCCTGTTGCGTTCGCAGTTTCCGGTAGTTCGCGTTATGGGGTGGCAGTTGTCGGTGACCGATATCGATCACGTCTGTCCGGACCACAACGCCATTGGCCATCTGGCCAGCCAGTATCTTCTTGAGCAGGGTCTGACGAATCTGGCGTATCTCACGACCCAGCCCACGTGGGACTTTGCCAAGCAGCGGGCGCAGGGTTTCATGGCAGGAGCCGAAGCGGCTGGCATCTCCCCGACCATGTACTTACAGGATAATCAATCCGGACCCTTGGGGACCTACGGGGTCAACACAGTCAGGGAAAAAGAACTCGAGCGATTAATCGATCGCATGGCTGAGACCAGAAAGGGACGTTTCGGCCTGTTCATCTTTCGCGACGCGGAGACAGTTCACATCTATCCGCTGTTGCGTGCAAAAGGTCTGGAGCCCGGCAGGGATGTCATCGTTGTCTCCTGCGACAACGAGGCGATCCGTTTGTCGGCGCTTCAACCGCGCCCTGCAAGCATTGATCTGGGCGCGGCGGAAATAGCACATCTGGCGGTAAGCCGCCTCTCTCGGCGGATTCAGCACAAAAATGAACCGCCGGCGCGAATCCTGGTCAGCCCTCGCCTGGTAACGGGCGAAGGGCAGGCCGTAACGACATCTCGTTCGTGACTTGCACGTCCACTCTGCAGCCTGGCGGCTGCTGGGCGGTGTTGGAAGAATTTGATTTGAAAAGGGCAGCATATGGCTTGCTTGGCGCGCACACGTGCATTGACGCTGATCGAATTGCCGGCGGTGGTCGCCGGCGCGGCAAGCTTCCACCTGTCCGGAAAGAACGCAGTAAAGGTGTTATAATGAAACGCACTCGCGGATTTACACTCATCGAGCTCCTGGTCGTCGTGGCCATCATCGCATTGTTGATTGCGATCCTCCTCCCATCGCTGGGCCGCGCCCGGGACAACGCCAAGCGCACCGTCTGCCTCTCCAAGATTCGTCAAATTGCACTCGCCGCCCAGACCTATGCGAGTAACAACAACAATGCCATCGTGCCGGCGGCGACCGTGTACAACAACCTGACGGACCTTGGATACTTCGCCCTCGTGGTCGATGGCGATCTCCCCGGCCCGAACATCGCCGACCCGGCGAATTTCCTGGTGAATTCAAGCGGCGCTTCCAATCCCACGTTCCCCGCCCTTGCCTACAACACAGTGTTCGTCTGTCCGATGACGCCCAACATCGACAAGTCCGCCTCCGCGTCGCAAACCGGAGACGGATACTGGCAGGGTTATAGCCAGGTCTTCAACAAGTCGCTCCAGGCCATCGCGCCGACGAACACCACCGCGCTCATCCTTCAGGTCTCCTACGGCATGAATGGAACAAACCTGAATACCTGGCAGCCAACCCAGTTCCTTTCGCCGCAGCAGCAGAACGTTTTCGGCGGCCAGACCGGACGCCTCCGGAAAATGACCGAAATTCCGAATCCCGCCGTCATGGTCTTCATGTACGACGGGATCACCATCAACCCCCAGGGTGGCGGCGCAGCGCCGGCGAACGCGATAGTGCGGCGAATCGCGGGTCGTCACGATCAACCCAATTCCGCCCTGGATCCGTCGCTCACGGGCTCGACCAATGTGGCCTTCTTTGATGGTCACGGGGAGAACGTTTCGCGGAAGCTCCTCCCCAACGATCCCAATGAACTGAACAACTCCACGCCGACCCTGCTGTTGCAGAAACATCCCTTCCCGCACTGGCGTGTTGATGAAGAATAAACAGCAAAGGCTTCCAGTGTTTTTGAGTCTTTCAAAAATGCGGTTTGCAAATTACGGAGCATGTGAGTTTGGGTAACGCGGACGTATCGGAGTGGCATCCGAGACCGTTCCCCTTAAAAGAAAGGCGGTCAACATGAGCGGAAGGAAAACGAGTATCAGGAGCACGAACGGCTTTACCCTGATTGAACTGCTCGTGGTGGTGGCGATCATTGCCGTCCTGATCGCCATTCTGCTCCCGAGCCTCGGCAAGGCCCGCGATCAGGCGAAACGTGCCGCGTGTGCGGCCAATCTTCATGGAATGGGCCTCGCACTGATGACCTACGCCGCCGGCAACAACGACCAGATGCCCCAGTTCGGGGGTTTAACGGCCCTTGGTAGAGGCGGTGGAGCCTGGATGTGGGATGTGCCGATCCCGTGGCGCGACACCATGATTTCGCCAACCCAGACCTATGACCCCAACACCATCCTGTCGAACCAGGACCAGCAGAAAATGGCGAACACCCGCCGCCTCTTTTACTGCCCGAGTAATCCCACTCAGAATGATCCCGGGCTGTGGAATTACGCGGCCACCGTCACACCGTCGCCATACGCTGTGATCGGATATATCGTTTTGACCCGGCGCATCGACACCAGCAACAACACCGTCGTCGATGATGCCTCTTATCCGAAGAATGTCACCTGGATCACGAAAGGGTCGAATGTCTACTCCGATTACCCGCGCGGCCAGGACGCGAATTGGACCTCCGTTCCACGCCCGGTAACCAAGATCCAATTGCCCGGATCTCAGACAGTGCTCGCGGCTGACGGCACGTTGAGCGTCGGTGCCGGAACATCGGTCACCTACGACCACATCAAGGGCGGCTGGACCGGTGGTTATCACACCAGTTCCCATATGGGCAGCGGCGGGTTGCCCGCTGGTCGCAACATCCTGTATCTCGACAACCACGTCGATTGGCGAAACTTTAACAACAAGACCTCCTTCGGCAACACACAGGGATTTTCGCCGGACAACGTCGTGTTCTTTTACTGGTGAGGTGTGCAGTAGACAGCGGACAGAAGAGGACCGCCTGGCCCCGCAGAGAAATGCGTAACTTACAGGGCTCGTGTTCCGCATCCGCGTGGCTCCTGTTATTGAGGGAGGCAGCGTAAAAATAGGCAAATATTACGGAATCGGAAATGACTCAAATCGATAGTTTTCAGTGTTTATTATTTGCAAGCGTAAAAATCTGAGTCATATTTCAGAGCATGGCGTGAGAAGGATTTCGCGACTGCCACCACGATTCGTAATTTACATCCACATGGATGGGTTCCGCCTCTCGAATTCGAAGGCCTCAGACACACACGCGGGGTCAAAAGGAACCGTGAGAAGTGGAGACATTGACTGGAGTCTCAATCATGGAGACATGCGGCCTCAATACGGCTGCTGCCGGTGCGAACTCAAGACTCGCCCCTGCGGCGCTCGACGACCTCTTCCGGGATGTCGAGTTTGACGGCGAGCTGCTCGATCGCCCGCGCGGCATCGAGAGATGCCTCCGCACCGATGCGTTCCTGCAGAATATTGTCCAGGTTCGCGGTGCGATTCGCCTCTCCCGTAATGAATATCGCTTCCTCTCCGTGCTCGTCCAGAATGAGGGCGAGATCGTCACCGCAGAACATCTCATGCAGCGCGTCTTCGGCGCTGATGCCAAACGCAGCTCTCACTACGCCCGCATGTACATCAGTCTCATGCGCCGCCGGCTCGAAACCGACCCGCGCAGGCCTCGGCATATCATCACCGAGCACCGACGCGGTTATCGGTTCGTACGCTGAATCGGCGGGCGCCCCGCACCCGAATATGACGAACTACCTTTGCATCCCCTTTAAGAAGGGGGGGGTGCTCGTGTGCCACGTCGCTTTGTTCGGTCCGCTCAATTTCAGAAATTGTCCGCAAAGAAAGGCTGCAATTCGCGTTGTTTATGATAATGATGCCAGGCGCGTGAGATTTGTGTGTTCCGGGATTCATCAATCGCTGACACCGGCAGCGTGGTTCGATAATCGAGAATGGTGGCAGGCGTGAACGATAGTTCTATTCTTCTCTCAATGTTCGTCAGTTTGATGGTTCTCTGCGCGTGCACGCAGGCCGCCGATAACTCTTCACTGCCAGCGGGCGAACGTGAAGCCCGCGGCCGCATCACGATCCCCATCGTCTCCGACTGGAGATTCTACAAAGGGCAGCTCGAGGTCGCCGCCGCCACCGGAAACACCACCAAGTCCGCCGATTGGGATTCCATCTCCATTCCCCACACCTGGAACGCCATCGACGGCCAGTCCGGCGGCAAGGGCTATTTCCGCGGCGACGGCTGGTATCGCCGCGAACTCCTCATCCCCTCCCACCTGGCCGGGAAACGCTTCTTCCTGAAGTTCGAAGGCGCCAACCGCCGCGCCGAAATCTTCCTCAACGGACAGCGCGTCGGCGCCCACACCGGCGGCACCGAGGCCTTCATCTTCGACATCAGCCCGTTCGCCAACATCGGCCCCAACGAACTCGTCGTCCACGTCGACAACAAACGCGACCCCGACTCCGCTCCCCTCCAGGCCGACTTCACCTTCTTCGGCGGACTCTATCGCCCCGCCGAACTCATCGCCGTGGACCCCGTCCACATCTCCCTCTCCGATTTCGGCTCCCCCGGCGTCTACATCACCACCCCCGAAATCCAGCCCGATTCCGCCAAAGTGCTGGTTAAGACCCTCGTCGATCAGACCCCCGGAAAGCACAACTTCACCACGCGCGTCGAAATCCAGATCCTCGACGCCTCCGGAAAAACCGTCGCCCGCGAAATCTCCCCCTGTCCCAACGCCGACGGCTCGTCCGAAGTCGCCACCACCCTCAACGTTCCCTCCCCTCATCTCTGGAACGGCATCCACGACCCCTACCTCTACTCCGTCCAGATTTCCGTTCAAAACGCCGCCGGCGAGCTCCTCGACTCGATCACCCAGCCGCTGGGCATCCGCACCATCGCCCTCGATCGCGAGAAAGGCTTCTTCCTCAACGGGAAATCCTACCCCCTCTACGGCGTCAGCCGTCACCAGGACCGCCAGGATAAAGGCTGGGCGATCTCGGAACAGGACCATCTCCAGGACATGGCGATCATCAAGGAAATGGGCTGCACCAGCATCCGCCTCCCTCACTACCCCCACTCCGATTTCTTCTACACCCTCTGCGACAAGAACGGCCTCGTCGTCTGGGCCGAAATCCCCGTCGTCGATCGCCTCGGCAGTTCCCAGGCCTTCACCGACAACGCACGGCAGCAGTACGCAGAGCTCATCAAACAAAACTTCAATCACCCCTCCATCGCCTTCTGGTCCGCCGGAAATGAAGTCGACGAAAACGGCAGCAACTTCAACAAGGCCGGCCCCGAAGTCTATTCGTGGTTCAAAAAAATGACGGCCTACGGCCACGAGCTTGACCCCTCCCGATTCACCGCCGCGGCGTTCCGCGAACGATTCTTCCCGCCCCCCGACGTCGCCGACGTCTTCGGCCTTAACATTTATCTTGGCTGGTACAACAACACCTACGACGATGTCGAAGACTACCTGCAGAAACACGCAGCAAACGGCGCCCGCGGAAAATTTGCAGTCACCGAATACGGCGCCGGCGGCTCCATATACTTCCACTCCGAACACCCCGTGCGCATGGATCATTCCGAGGAATACGAAAACCTTTATCACGAGCACAACTGGAACGTCCTCAAACAACATCCCGAGGTCTGGGGTAAATACGTCTGGAATATGTTCGATTTCGCCAGCAACGGCCGCTCTGAGGGCGATCACGCCGGCATCAACGACAAGGGCCTGGTCACCTACGACCGCAAAGTCAAAAAAGACGCCTTCTACTTCTACAAGGCCAACTGGTCCGACGAGCCCACCGTCTACATCACCAGCCGCCGATTCACCGTCCGCGGACTCGAATTCATCCCCGTCAAAGTCTATTCCAATGCGGCGAATGTCACATTGCGTGTCAACGGCCGGCTCATCGGTGAAAAGACCGGCGGTAATGCCGTCTTCACCTGGGAATCCGTGCGCCTGAACGTCGGCGAAAATCTCGTGCAGGCGTCCGCTGACTTCCCCACTCCGGACGGACCCCGCCACGTCACCGACGAAGTCACGTTCACCTACACCCCCGGCGCCCCCCTCGAGGTCGACGAGCCCCAGGACGCCATCATGCGGAAAAAATACATCAACCAGCCGCCACGCGCGGAACCCGACAAAGCACAAACCGCCGATCCCACAGTGTCGAAGATGAATTGAGCTAATTCCCTGTCTGCTCGCAGCGATCTCCTCAGCCGTAAATGCTTCCCGCGGCCGCATCCACCTCAATTGGATCGGTCCGCAGGCCGTAAGATCGCACAATATGCAAAATTTGCGGAAATTGATTTCCATGTTGGCATATGGATGTTACATTACATTAAGTTACACTCGCCGTACGGTCGGAGCACCAAATCTCGGAGGCACGGCATGTCCATTACCGAAGTAGCAAAAGCGGCTGGCGTTTCTACCGCCACTGTCTCGCGCGTTCTCAATGAACTCCCGGGTGTCCGCGACGACACCATCCAGCGCGTCCGCACCGCTGTCGCCGCTCTGAACTACCACCCTCGACGCTCGCGCCGTGGACGCCCCGGCGAACCCGGCTTCGTCAAACGCGAGACCGGCAACATCGCCGTACTTGCCCTCGGCGAAACCCGCGACTGGCTCCAACTCCCCGTCATGGCCTCCGTCGTTGCAGGCATTCAGCGCGCTGCCGGTGATTTTGGCTACCGCCTGATCCTCGACGAAGTCCCGAACCCCGATAGGCCCATCTCTCTCCTCCAGGGCCGCCAGTGCGATGGCGCCATTGTCTTCCTTACCGGCAAACTCCCCGTGAGTTCGTACGCGCCCATCCTCTCCGAATTGCGCGGCCGCACCCCCACCGTATGGGTCATGGGAATGGAAATGACCGTCGGCGGGGTCGATCACGTTACCCCGGACAACATCGGTACCGGATACATCGCCTGCTCATATCTACATGACAAAAAATGCGAACGCCTGGCCTATCTCACGGAAAACCCCGAGTGGGCCTTCTTGCGCCTCCGCGGGCAGGCCTTCCTCAACGCCGCCTTCGACTCCGGTAATCCCGCCACTTCCTACATCGTCACCACCAACCCCCTCATTGCCGAATCCTTTGGTAAGCACGTCGTCTCCGCCCCGACTCTCGATGAGCTCGTTTCCATCATCGCAAAATCCAAAGTCCGCCCCGACGGCATCTTCGCGGCCAACGACGCCACGACCTCCCGCCTCTATCCCCTCCTGCTGAAGAACAAGATCCGCCCCGGTCGGGATGTCACGATCGTCTCCTGCGACAACGAAGAGATCCGACTCTCCGCCATGGTGCCCCGCCCCGCAAGTATTGACATCGGCGTCGAGGAAATCGGATTCCGCGCGGTCGTCCGTCTCCGCGCGCGAATGGAACGCCCGACAGGACTGCCCCTCGTCATTCAGGTCGCCCCGCGTCTTGTACTGCCCGCCGCCTGACATTGACAAAACAACAGCTTAATCGCAACTAAATGGTTCCATTATTGAGGATATAAGAAGATAGGAAAGATTCTCTTTATCGGACAATTATATAAACTGAGTTGTGTTCAGAAATGCGTTTACTTACTCACCTTTAATCGCTAGATTAATATACGCAGACATCAGGAATTCACGAGAAAAATTGGGCCTGTAGTTAGTTTTTCCTCGGTCGGATCCGCCGTGGCAAATTCGTTCGCCCAACACGCCGATCCGCCCGCCGCCTGATGTTGCTCTTCACCGCGAGGCAATGAGTGGCTTACCTTCGTGCCCTGTGTTGTATCGGATTGTGCTTCGCCGTAGCCGCATGCACATCCTCGTCCGCTCTCGAACAGCAATCCCCGCCTCCCGACGCCACCGTTGTGCCCATCGGCCTCGGCTGGTCCAAAAGCTCCATCAACACCGTCATCTTCCGCCACAGTCCCCTCGTCACAGGCAACGGAAAACAATACGCCAGCTTTTACGACGCCGACGGCCGCGTCGTCCTCGCCGAACGCGAATCCGCCTCCAACACCTGGCGACTCGCCGCCTCCCAATACACCGGTAACGCCGCCGACGCCCACAACACCATCTCCCTCGGCGTCGATGGCAACGGCATCGTCCACATCGCCTGGGATCATCACAACAACGACCTCAATTACGCCCAAACCCTCTCCCCCGGTTCCCTGCAATTAACCGCCAGACGCAAAACCGATGGTGAACGCGAAAGCCGCGTCACCTATCCCGAATTCTATGAACTCGCCAACGGCGACCTCCTCCTCACCTATCGCGTCGGCGGCTCCGGCAACGGCGACGTCGTCCTCAAACGCTACAACTCTGCTGAAGGCAAATGGTGCACCCTTCAGTCCAATCTCATCAGCGGCAAAAGCGCCAAAGCCCCCATCACCCAGAACGCCTACACCGAAATGAACGTCGACCTCCACGGAACCATCCACCTCGGCTGGGTCTGGCGCCGCACTCCCGACGTCCAGACCAACCACGACGTCTGCTACGCAAAATCCTCTGACGGCGGAAAAACCTGGACCGATTCCACCGGCCGCCCCCTCTCCCTCCCCATCACCGACGCCAACTGCGAAACCGCCGTCTCCATCCCCGAGAACAGCGACCTGATCAACCAGACGACCCTCGCCGCCGACGATGCCGGCCATCCCTACATCGCAACCTATTACAAAACCCCCGACAACCCCGTCGCCCAGATCCGGATCGTCTACAACGACGGCAACGGCTGGAAAACCTCGCAGGTCGGCGACCGGCACACCGCACTCAATCTCGGCGGCGGCGGCACCAAACGCATCCCTCTCAGCCGCCCACTCGTGCTCGTCAATTCCGGCGAACTTCCCCGCGTCCACGTCATCTTCCGCGACGAAGAGCGCGGCGCCCGCGTCTCCATCGCCAGCACCGACAATATCCAATCCGGCCACTGGCTCATCCGCGACCTCACCCGCGAAAGCTACGGCTCCTGGGAACCCTCCTTCGACCCCGTCCTCTGGCGCACCCGCGGCATCCTCAATTTGTTCCTGCAGAATGTCGACCAGCTCGACGGTGCCGACAATCAGGTCCGCACCGACGGCCCGGTTCCAACTATGGTCTCGGTCCTGGAATGTAAACCCTGACGTAAAGGCTGTAACAAATGAACTCCAAAAAAACGAACCCCCGCCAACTCAACCTCCGCGCACTCCGCCACTCGTACAAAGTTCTGTGTCTTGAGTTGTGCGTTTTGAGTTTCACCCTCGCCGCCCCCCACGCCTTCGCCGCCAACAACGTCACCTTCTCCTCCGTCGCCTCCAACGCCTACTACACCGGCGACGCCAACTCCTGCGCCATCGATCTCAACAACATCATCACCTACGGCGGCTACCAGTTCCTCGCCTATTACAACACCTCCTCCCAGGTCATGATCGCCCGCAGAGCCGCCGGCGACTCCTCCTGGACCACCGTTAACTCCGGCTTCACCGGCTCCCCCTCCGACGACCATGACATCATCGCCCTCGCCGTCGACAGCACCGGCACCATGCACATGTCCTGGGACATGCACAACATCCCGCTCGAGTACGCCACCTCCAACGCCTCCGTCCTCTCCAGCGACTTCTCCTCCACCTCCTTCACCCAGCGCACCAGCACCAACGCCCCCTCACTCTTCCCCAGCGCCGGCGCCACCACCAATGAAGTCACCTACCCCACCTTCTACCACATCCCCGGCTCCAACAATCTCCTCTTCGCCTACCGCAACGGCGGCGCCGGCGGCGGCTCCGGCAACGGCAATGAATACATGAACATCTACAACCCCACGACCGGCACTTGGTCCCAGTCCTTCGTCATCAACGGCGAGAAAACCAGCGTCAACGCCTATCTCAACAACCTCGTCTACACCTCCACCGGTAACCTCCTCATGTCCTGGACCTGGCGCGCTACCTCCAACTGGCAAACCAACTCCAACATCATGTTCGCACAGTCACCCGACAACGGCGCCACCTGGTACAAACAGGGCGGCACCACCCAGTACACACTCCCCATCATCCAGTCCGGAACACCCTCTACTTCCGTCGGCCAGATCATCAAATCCATCCCGCAAAACAGTAGCTTCATCAATCAAACCTCCATGGCCGTCGACGGCACCAACCGCCCCATGATCGCCTCCTACTGGGTCCCCAACAACACCATCGGCGACCCCAACATCAATTACCCCACCGGCTACTTGCAGCGCCAATACATGCTCGCGTACTACACCGGCACCAAGTGGGACACCTCCCAGGTCTCCAACCGCACCACCGACACTGCCATCGACACCTCCGGCGCCGACGTGCGCGACCTCGGCCGCCCCATCGTCCTCGTTGACAGCGCCAACCGCATCCTCCTCGTCACCCGCTCCGAAAACACCTCCATGGGCGCAACCGCAAATCCCGCAACTCCAAATAACGACATCGTCGTCTACTACACCACCGACAGCCAGACCGGCGGCGCTACGCTCCCCGACCAGCTCCACTGGAATTCCTTCACCCTCGACTCCGCCAACATGGGCATCTGGGAGCCCACCTACGATTCCGCCGCCTGGGCCGCCTCCAGCGAACTCGACCTCTTCTACGAACCCTCCGGACTCACCGGCCAAACCTCCGGCAATGTCTCTGTTCTCTCTTGGAATGAAGCCGCTTTCTTCACCCAGACCTGGAACAACGCCTCCGGCGGCGGCGACGGCGTCACCTGGGACACCAACACCAATTCCAACTGGGCCAACGGCGCCGGTGCCTCCAAGTTCCACATCGCCGACACCGTCCTCTTCAACGACTCCAACAACAACAACTACAACGTCACCATCAACTCCACCGTCCGCCCCGGATCAATCACCGTCAATAACTCCGCCGGTAACTATATATTCTCCGGAACGGGGGGCATCGCCGGCACCGGCTCGTTGACAAAGTCCGGCACCGGATACCTTACCCTCAATACCGCCAACTCCTTCTCCGGCGGCACCATCGTCAACGCCGGCGCCCTCATCGTCGCCAACCCCGGCGCCCTCGGCACCGGCGCCCTCACTATTCACTCTGGCGCTACCGTTGCTCTCCAGTCCGGCCTCTCCTCCGCCGTACTCCTCCCCGCCGTCCAGCTCGATGGCTCCACCAACGCCTGGCTCGGATCCCTCGACCTCGCCGGCAACAAGCTCGTCGTCGAAAACTCCCTCACCCACGCCGCCGCCTTCGCGACCCTGCAAAATCAGGTCTACTACGGCATCACCCACACCAGCGGCATCTTCAGCACCGCCCTCCCCTCCAACACCGCCCTCGCCGTCATCGACAACCGCGCACTCGCCACCCCCTTCTCCACCTTCGGCGGAATCGCCGTCGACGCCAACTCCATCCTCGTCGCACCCGAACTCCTCGGCGACACCAACGCCGATGGCCACGTCGATCTCACCGACCTCTCCACCGTCCTCAACAACTTCGGCCAATCCACCACGGCCTGGACCTCCGGCAACTTCGACAACCAACCCACCATCGATCTCACCGACCTCTCCGCCGTCCTCAACAACTTCGGCATGACCTACGCAAGCGCCCACGCCGTCGCCGCAGCACAAATTATCCCCACCCCCGAACCTGCTACCCTCGCACTCCTCGCCCCGCTCGTGTGGTGTTCAGCCTTCAGGCGCCCCCGCCGTTCTGAGTCCTGCTCCTAAGCGGCCCCGCCCGTTCGGGGTCCCGCCTTAAAGCGGCCTCGCACCGCCTTTCGGAGTTCCGCATTTAGGGGGCGGCCTCGCGCCGCCCCCGTTTGCTTTTCACACCGCATGCCACTGCGGCTAGAATCACCGCACTGCTACTCCTCAGAATCTGCCGTGTTATTCTTCGGAGCGCTCCAGCGGCATGCTTTCCAGTTACGACTACCTCATCATCCTCTTCTACCTCCTCTTTCTCGCCTCCATGGGCTGGATCTTCAAACGCTTCAACCGCGGCAGCAACGATTACTTCGCCGGCGGATTCCGCATGTCCTGGTGGCTCCTCGGCGCCACACTCCTCATCACCAACGTCTCCTGCTGGCTCTTCACCGGCGCCGCAGAAATCGCTTATCACTACGGCTGGCTCATCCTCGGCGCCGTCTACCTCAACGACTTCATCGGCTTCCTCCTTGCCGCTCTCTGGTTCGCACCCCGCTTCCGACAGCTCCGCGTCGTCACCGCCATCGACGCCGTCCGTCTCCGCTTCGGACGCGTCAACGAACAATTCTTCAACTGGATCCAGATCCTCACCGCCTTCCTCCAAAGCGCCGTCGGACTCGTCGGCCTCTCCGTCATCCTCTCCACCGTCTTCCCCATCGACCAGAAACTCGTCATCGAACTCACCGGCGCCGTCGTCCTCATCATCGCCCTCTTCGGCGGCAGCTGGGGCGTCGCCGGCAGCGGCTTCGTCCAGTTCACCATGCTCTCCTGCATGACCATCGTCGCCGCACTCATGACCCTCATCCGCATCGGCGGTCTACACGCCTTTCTCAACCAGATCCCTCCCGACCACTGGCAAATCCTCAAACCCGCCGGCTCGATCAAGTACGACTGGGTCTACCTCGTTACCGGCTGGCTCGCCTCCCTTTACTGGCGCAACAACCTCGGCGCCACCTCCCGATACGTCGCCGCTCGCGACTCCGCCAACGCCCGAAAAGCTGCCCTCATCCCCACGATCGGCTACCTCATCCTCCCCCTCTTCTGGTTCGTCCCTCCGCTCGCCGCCCGCACGCTCGTCCCCTCCCTCGCCGCCGATTACCCCGCCATGAACAACCCCGGCGAAGCCTCCTATATCGCCGTCTGCAAACTCGTCCTCCCCCACGGTCTCCTCGGCCTCATGGTCGCCACCATGTTCTCCGTCACCATGGGCTCCATGGACGCCGCCCTCAACAAAAACGCCGCCATCTTCGTCAAGAACTTCTACCAGTCTCTTCTCCGGAAATCCGCCTCCGACCGCGAACTCTACATCGCCGGTTACATCGCCACCTTCATCTGCGGTATCCTCACCATCGGCGCCGCACTCCTCTTCACCGGCAAAGGCAAAGCTTCCCTCTTCGACCTCTACCAATACCTCAACGCCTACCTCTGGATGCCCGTCGGCGTCACCCTTGCCCTTGCCATTTACGTCAAGCGCTCACCCCGTTGGGCCGCATGGGCCACGGTCCTCTGGGGCGCATGCGTCTCCGCATTCCTCTACGAAATCCTCCCGCTCCCCAGCCTCTCCCATCTCTTCACACCCCTCCTCGGCGAACGCGTCTACCGCTACATGATCACCAACAAATTCGCCATCACCAACCTCGTCGCCATCCCCGTCACCTCCCTCTTCTTCCTCACGGCCGCCTTCTTCTACCGCCCCTCCCGCCATCGCGCCTCTGAACGCCAGGTCCGCCGTTTCTTCCGCCGCATGAATACCCCCGTGGATTTCGAAAGGGAAATCGGCCACGACAACACCCGCGTTCAGGCCCTGATCCTCGGTCGCGTCATGTGCCTCTACGGCGCCCTCGTTGCACTCATCCTCCTCGTCCCCAACTCCCTCGACGCCCGCATCGGAGTCGCCGCCTGTTCCGCCATGATGCTCGCCCTCGGCGCCACACTCCTCCTCTACGCCCGCCGTCTCAACCACGCCCTCCCCCTCCCCGCTCGCCCGCAAGCTACCCCCGAAGAATTGAAGTCGTCTGTTCCCACTGGAGGCTGAACCTTGAAAACCACCCACCATCCCCATCCTTCATACACCCGGCTCATCGCCCTCGCCGCCCTCCTCCTCACCCTCACCGCATCACACATCACATCTCGCGCGCTATCAACGCCCGAAACTCCCGCCACCGCCGCCACGCAACCCAACGAATTCCTCCCAGGACAACTCTGGCCCGACGACCGCGGCAGACACATCCAGGCCCACGGCGGCGGCATCCTCAAATTCGATCAAACCTTCTATTGGTTCGGCGAACAACGCGACCGCGGCCTCAACCCCGACAAACACTATGTCAGCTGCTACTCCTCCACCGACCTCCTCCACTGGACCTTCCGCGGCAACCCCCTCCAGCTCGACAACGTCGAACACTTCAACGGCTACTGGGTCCTCGAACGTCCCAAGGTCTTCTACAACGCCAAAACCAAAAAGTTCGTCATGTACATGCACATCGACGGCCCCGTCGGTAACGACCGCGGATACGCCTTCGCTCGCGTCGGCGTCGCCATCGCCGACAAGGTCGACGGCCCTTACCATTACCTCCGCTCCTTCCGACCACTCGGTCACCAATCCCGCGACATCGGCCAGTTTGTCGACGACGACGGCTCCGCCTACCTCATCTTCGAAGACCGCCCCTTCGGCTTCCGCATCGCCAAACTCTCCGACGACTTCCTCAACGTCGAAAAACAAATGTCACTCATCCCCCAGCACATGGAAGGCGGCGCCATCGTCCATTACAACGGCCTCTACTACGTCCTCGGCTCCGCCCTCACAGGCTGGAACCCCAACCCCAACAAATTCGCCACCGCCAAATCCCTCGAAGGCCCCTGGTCCGATTTCAAAGACATCGCCCCGCCAAAAGCCAATACCTACGGCTCCCAATCCACCATGCTCCTCAAAATCACCGGCACAAAATCCACCACCGTCATCTTCATGGGCGACATCTGGCACCCCAGCCACCAATGGGACTCCCGCTACCTCTGGATGCCCCTCGAAATCGGCAACGGCCAACTCCACCTCCCCGAACCACGCCCCTGGTCCCTCAACCTCAAAACCGGCCAAGCCACCATCAAATAGCGGCATGGGCATCCTGCCCATGACGGCCCGCAGGCCGTTCAACAACTGTGTCCAATCAGTCAATCGCTCCCAAACCGCACATGGCATCGCAGCGGCTTGCCCTTTCGCGGCATCCCCTCTACCCGCAATGTGCCCCCACACCTGCTACCCCTCTCAAAAAAAAGAAAGCCGACGGTTTCAAATCCGTCGGCTTTCATCACAAACACTCTTTCATGCCCTTCGTGGTTAACTCATCGCCGGAATCAATACTTCCGCGACTTCAACAACTCCGGCGTCACCTGCGACTGCTCAAACACCCCCTCCTCCGAGTAAATCACCTTCGGCACAGTCTCCCCCTTCGCCACCTTCGCCGCCGCATCAAACAGCGCCGGCCCCAGCAGCGGATTGCACTCCACCGTGCAGTTCAAATCCCCATCCAGCATCGCCTGAAACGCATCATGCACGCCATCGATCGACACAACAATAATGTCCTTCCCCGGCTTCTTCCCCGCATCCTTGATTGCCTGGATCGCCCCCAAGGCCATGTCGTCATTGTGCGCAAAAACCGCCGTGATCTGCCCCGCATCCGGACGCTTCAAAAACGTCTCCATCACTTCCTTCCCCTTCGCCCGCGTGAATTCCCCCGTCTGGCTCATGATGACCTTCATGTCCGGATACTTGCTGATCGCCTCCTCAAACCCCGACTTCCGATCCGTCGCCGGTGCCGACCCCACCGTCCCCTGGATCTCCGCGATCATCGCCTTCCCACCCGTCTTCTTCGCCAGCCACTCTCCCGCCTTCACCCCTTCCTCCTTAAAATTCGACCCAATAAAGCACGCATACAGATTGTCCGGCGACGACACCCGCCGATCCGAAATAATCACCGGTATCCCCGCATCCTTCGCATCCTTCAGAATCGGATTCCACCCATCCGTTACCAGCGGCGAAAACATGATGACATCCACCTGCTGCGCAATAAACGACGAAATGGCCTTCTTCTGATTATCCGCCACCCCCTGCGCATCCACAAAATGCAGATCGATCCCGCGCTCCTTCGCAGTCTCCTGAATCGACAGCGTATTCGCCGTTCGCCAACCCGATTCCGCGCCCGTCTGGGCAAATCCCACCACCAGCGTCTTATCCGCCGCCGTCACGCTCCGCGTCCCAATGCTGCACAAAAGCGCAGCCGACAGCATCGCCAGGGAAACAACAACACTCCGCTTCATAAGAATTCTCCAAATGAGGTCATACCCAAAAAACTCGTTCTTACCCGTCTCTGTGTCCTCTGTGACTCTGTGGTTCAAATCCGTTCGATCATGAGAAATGTGCTATTCCGCTCACGCCGCTGATCCATGCGCAATCTCCGCCATAATCCCCGCCTCCGATATCTCCTCCCCAATCAGCTCCCCAACCTTCCGCCGATCCCGCAATACCACCACCCGCTGGCTGCTCCGCGCCACTTCCTCCAGCTCCGACGATATCAATATCATCGACATCCCCTTCTCCCGCAATTCTTCAATATATTTCGCTATCTCAAACTTCGCCCCCACATCAATCCCCCGCGTCGGCTCATCCAGAATCAACAACTTCGGATTCGCCGCCAGCCACCGCGCCAATATCGCCTTTTGCTGATTCCCACCAGACAAAAATTTGATCGGCGTCTCCGCATCCGCCGTCTTGATGTTCAGCGCCTTGATCAACCGCTCGGTAATCTCCGACTGCTGCGCCGACGATATCCGCCGCCACCACCCCCGACGCGTCTGCAGCACCAGCATGATGTTCTCCCGCACCGAAAGGTCCGGCACAATCCCCGACACCTTCCGATCCTCCGGGCAAAAACCGAACCCCTTCTCAATCGCCTGCCGCGGATTCCCAATCGACGCCCGCCGCCCCTCCACCGTCACCGTCCCCGAATCCGCACCATCCACCCCGAATAGCAATCTCACCATCTCCGTCCGACCAGACCCCAGCAACCCCGCCAATCCCACAACCTCCCCGGCGTTCACAACCAGATCCGTCGGCTGCAGGCACCCGCGCTTCCCCAACCCGCGCACCTGCAAAAACGCATCCCCGCTCGGCCCCCGCCCAGCCGCCGCCCCCTTATGCCCTGCATTCACCTCCCGCACTTGCTCCACATCCTTCCCCATCATCCGCCCGATCAATTCCAGCCGCGGCAACGCCGCCGTCTCGTAACTCCCCACCAGCTTCCCATTCCGCAAAACCGTGATCCGGTCCGTAACCGCATACACCTGATCCATGAAATGCGTGACAAACACAATCCCCAGCCCCTCCGCCGCCAGCTTTCTCATGATCGCAAAAAGCTGCTTCACCTCATGCTCATCCAGACTCGACGTCGGCTCATCCAGAATCAACACCTTCGCCTGGATATCCACCGCCCGCGCAATCGCAATCATCTGCTGAATCGCGATCGAACACGTCCGCAGCGGCTGCGACACATCCAGCGACAACCCCAGCCGCTCCACCGCCGCCCGCGCCCGAGACCGCATCGCCATCCAGTCAATGAATCCCAGAACCCGCGGCTCCCTCCCCAAAAATAAATTCTCCGCAATCGACAATTCCGGAATCAGATTCACTTCCTGGTAAACCGTCGAAATCCCCTTCCTCTGCGCATCCATCGGCGACGATGCCTTAAACGCCTCCCCATTCAAATGCACCGTCCCCGCATCCCGCGGATACACCCCCGTCATCACCTTGATCAGCGTCGATTTCCCCGCCCCGTTCTCCCCCATCAACGCATGAATCTCCCCCGCCTTCAACGAGAAATCCACCCCATCCAGCGCCAGCACCCCCGTAAACCGCTTCGTCAACCCCTCTACCTTCAACAATTGCGATGCTTGCGTTCCCATTTAATACCTTCCTGCCGCGTTTGGAATTCCGCTTTCAGGCGGCCCCGCCAACGCGTAGCGAGGCGCCAATCTAAAAACGAACTGACAATTCACCTGATCTGACCGGACGCGCAGGTTAGCCGACGGTTTTATCCGCCGCGTCTGAGCTTCGGCTCGAATTGTTGTCAACGCGCCTAGAGCTGATCAATCGCGCGCGTAGCCATCATACCCGCCCCCCAAGAATAAATAAATATTATTAACAAATTGCCTTCCCTCTTCCTTTTGATTATCTTGACCTTCTTCGGCCGAGGGAAACGAGACTCATTTCACTCTCAAAAATCGCTTTCGTGCCGCCACTTTCGTGTCTTTGTTCTCTTTCGTGGCCATTTATTTCGTCATGAGCCCCGTCATGTCCACCCAGCAAATCACCCCCACCCCCGAAAAAGCCCCGCCCCAGGCCCCCAGCCTCGCCGCTCCAAAACACCGCCGGCAGCTCCCCATCTACTCCTGGGCCATCCTCGCGCTCCTCCTCGTCCTCGCCTACGACGCCCTCTTCTCCCCCGCCATGTTCTCCATCCGCTTCGAACACGGCCGCCTCTACGGCTCTCTCATCGACGTCCTCCACCGCGGCACCCCCGTCATGCTCCTCTCCCTCGGAATGACCGCCGTCATCGCCACCGGAGGCATCGACCTCTCCGTCGGCTCCATCATGGCCATATCCGCCGGCCTCAGTGCTCTCCTTCTCACCGCCAACGACGTCGCCACCGGCGCCCCCATCACTCCCCACTCCGCCGCCCTCGCCATCCTCGCTGGCCTCGCGGCAGGTCTCCTCGCTGGTATGTGGAACGGCTTTCTCGTCTCCTTTCTCGGTATCCAGCCCATCATCGCCACCCTCATCCTCATGATCGCCGGCCGCGGCATCGCTCAGCTCATCACCGATTCCAAAATCCCCAACTTCCACAACGCCACCTTCGAATTCCTCTCCAACGGCAGCTTCCTCGCTCTCCCCTTCACCATCTCCCTCGCCATCCTCATGACCGCCCTCGCCGTACTCCTCACCCGCGCCACCGCCCTCGGGCTCTTCATCGAATCCATCGGCAACAACGCCGCCGCCTCCGAAATCGTCGGCATCAACACCAAACTCGTCCGCTTCATGGCCTACGCCTTCACAGGCCTCTGCGCCGGCCTCGCCGGACTCCTCGCCGCCTCCGACATCCGCGCCGGTGACGTCTTCAAGACCGGCGTCAACATCGAACTCGACACCATCGTCGCCGTCGCCATCGGCGGAACCTCCCTCGTCGGCGGACGTTTCTCCATCGCGGGCTCCATCATCGGCGCCATCACCATGCAGCTCCTCAAAACCACCATCATCAGCTCCTCCATCCCCCCTGAATGCAACCTCGTCATCGAAGCCGCAGTCGTCATCATCATCTGCCTCCTCCAATCCCCGCGCACCCGCACCACCCTAAAACGCATTTTCTCAAAAACCCAATAACCGTTTCGTGTCTTTCGTGGCCATTCATACGTCTTTGAAGTCAAAACCATGCAAAAACGCGTCCTAGCCATCGCCCAGAACCCCGTCTTCTCCACCGCCGTCGTCTGCATCATCCTCTACCTCGTCGCCGGCTTCACCAGCGCCCACTTCTTCTCCACCCGCGTCGCCGTCAACCTCCTCCAGGACAACGCCTACCTCGGCATCGTCGCCGTCGGCGTCACCTTCGTCATCCTCACCGGCGGCATCGACCTCTCCGTCGGCGCCATCATCGGCTGGACCACCATCGCCCTCGCCTCCATGATCACCACCCACCACGTCCACCCCTACCTCGCCATGGCCATCATCCTCGCCGTCACCACCATCAACGGCGCCATCCTCGGCTCTCTGATCCACTTCTTCGCCATCCCCCCATTCCTTATGACCCTCGCCGGACTCTTCCTCTACCGCGGCTGGGCTCTCCTCATCAGCACCTCCACCATCTCCATCGATCACCCCGCCTTCAACCCCCTCTCCGACACCCTCCTCAAACTCCATACCGGCAGCGGCAACGTCCCCCTCCGCCTCGGCATCTTCGTCCTCCTCGCCGCCTTCGCCATCGCCGCCATCCTCACCCGCTTCACCGCCTACGGCCGGTCCCTCTTCGCCATCGGCGGTTCCGAAAACTCCGCCCTCCTCATGGGCCTCCCCGTCGCCCGCAACAAAACCCTCGTCTACGCCATTTCCGGCTGCTTTGCCGGTATCGCCGGTATCGTCGCCACCACCCGCTCCGCCGCCGGCGACGCTCTCTCCGCCAACGGCCTCGAACTGGATGCCATCGCCGTCGCAGTGGTCGGCGGAACTCTCCTTACTGGCGGCGTCGGCGGAATCCTCGGCACCCTCATCGGCCTACTCATCTTCGGCATCATCCAGACCGTCGTAAACTTCCACTCCCTCGACGCCGCCTGGACCCGCATCGCCATCGGAACTCTCCTCCTCTCCTTCATCCTCCTCCAAAAACTCCTCCGCCTCTCCCGCACCTCCCGCCAGAGCCCGTAGCGTAAGTGCCGGCCCACCCCGCTCTCTCCACCAAATCCCCATCCCCTCACCCCCGCAATCGCCCAAAGAAACATAGACCAACCACTCCCACGCCCTTTGCCGCCACCGAAATCGTCAAAACAAAAAATGATGCGTCGCAATTATTGCTTGCACATGAACTTAAAAATATAGATATTAAAATTATTCGTAATGATCCGCAGATTTTCATTGCATTGTGCCATTTCACATGTCTATAGTCGCCATTCCCGTCATCAACTCCTGCGAAAAGTCCGAACGGCATGTGCCTCGTAACGATGTCGCCCTACCTTCTGAAAAGAGCACGCTATGGCTGCGGTCGACTTGGTCGGACTCTCTCCTCTGCTCCAACGCACCGCCGGTGACCCCGCCGTCTCCATTGCACTCATCGACGGCCCCGTCCTCACCGCCGATCCCCAACTCAACGCCGCCACACTCCGCCCACTCTCGTCCAATACACCTATCGCCTGTACGCGAAACGACAGCCCCGCCTGTTCCCACGGCACATTCGTCGCCGGCCTCCTTAATGCCCGCCGCTCCGCTCGCATCCCCGGCATCTGCCCCGACTGCACCCTCCTCATCCGCCCCGTCTTCGCCGAACCCCTCGGCAATGACCCCGCCGCCATCGCCACAACTCCCCGCGAACTCGCCTCCGCCATCAACGACTGCATTCACGCCGGCGCACGCTGCATCAACCTCAGCCTCGCCCTCGCCACCCCCGCCTCCACCACCGAACGGGATCTCGAAACCGCCCTCGACCACGCCGCACGCCGCGGCGTCCTCGTCGTCGCCGCCGGAGGAAACCAGGGAACCCTCGGCAGCACCTCCATCACGCGTTCCCCCGCCGTCATCCCCGTCGTTGCCTGCACCTCCGCCGGAATCCCCATGAACGATTCCAACCTCGCTTTCTCCATCGCTCGCCACGGAGTCTGCGCGCCCGGAGAATCCATCGCCGGCATCGGCACCAACGGCCAATCCGCCACCTTCTCCGGCTCCAGCGTCGCCGCCCCCTTCGTCACTGGCACCATCGCGCTCCTCTGGTCGCTGTTCCCCAACGCCACCGCCCCTGTGCTAAAAACCGCCCTCACCAGGGCCTACAAACCACGCTCCCGCTCCATCGTCCCTCCGCTCCTCAACGCCTGGGAAGCCTTCCAGTATCTGCAAGCCGCTCTCCTTCGGAGATCCGCATGAAACCAAAGCGCCAACCATCCCCCTGCGAATCCGCCCCCGCTTCGCCGCGTCACCGCGTCCGACTCCCCGGGTTCCTCCTCAAGGAAGACGTCGGCCTGGGCACGGTCTTCAAACAAGTCACATCCTCCATCGGCATCCCTTCCTGCGACAACTGCGCAAAACGCGCCGCCAGGCTTAATGACTGGCTCGTCTTTTCCCCTGACCGCTGAACCCCTGCTCCCTTATTTCGGAGGTACATCATGGAAGCAATGGAAGTCAAAGATCCACCCGTCGCCGATACCCTCGCCGCTCCTTCGACTCCACGCAACGTCACCATGGCCCAAAAGCCCGACGATGCCTCCTGCCCCACCTGCTCTTCTTCCTCCGGACCGCCCGTCTTCGTCTACGCGTTCGGCCGAATTGAAGCCCGCATCCCCCGCCTCTCCGTCGAAAAGGAAATTGCACAGGTCGCCGGCCGTTCCGATACCGCCGGCAAAACCGACCGCCAGATGCTTCACGCCGTCCTCTCGCGCCCTGAAAATCGCTACCTCGCCCGCCAGATATGCTGGGTCCTCACGATCCAGGGCCTCGAAACCTATCTCCTCCACCCGCGCGATCCCCTCGATCTCGATCGCCTCCTCGAAGCACTCCGCCCCAATCCCAACCCCGCCGATATTGATGTCGTCATTGGCGTCAAAGGCCCCATCGCCCCACCCACGCTCTGCAACGGCCTCACCATTCCCATCGTCGTCTTCGACCAGCTCTACTCCTTCGAACGCGACGCTCTCATCAAGGCCATCCCTCAACCCGAGAAGGGCAAAGGGGATGCCTTCCGCGCCGCCGCCGAAGAAGTCTTCGACCGAATCCTGCAACTCACCGACAACGCGGGCGCCACCGAAGAACACCGCGCCCTCAACTACCTCGCCGTCCGCTATTCGGCCATCTACGCCAAGGCCGCCAGCGAATTCACCCGCGACGCCTCCCTCACGTCCGTCGAAACGCGTCCCGTCCTCATCAATCCCACCCGCAAAATGGTCGACGTCATCTTCTCCTTCACCAACCGGAACACCGACTTCACCGAAAAATCCGCCGTGCGCGTCGACGTCACCGACGAATTCCCCTTCCTCGTCAACAAGCTTTCCCCCTGGTACGACCGCTGACCCGATGTGACCACAGAACCGTCCTGAATCAGGAAGTCCAGAAAACCCAATCCACCAGCCAAAGGAGATCTTCTCATGACCACCATGCTCCCCGGCTTCACGGCTGAAACCACACTCCGGCCCGCCACGCACCGTGGCAATACGTCCAAATCCTTCCCACGCCCTGCTCAAAACTCGGTCATCCCCCAGATGAGAATCGGCCCCGGCGGCATCTCTACGGGCGGCCTCGGCTTCCATTGGCCCTCCTGGTGCGAAATCGAATGCGCCGCCGCCGCCGCCATTTGCATCGCCGGTACTGAAGGCATAGCCACCGTCGCCTGCGTCCTCGCCGAGATCAAATGCCTCGAAGGCTGTAACAAAAACAGCATCTTCCTGGGCTGAGCCCGCGTTGCGGAACGCCACCAGCCCCTCCTCTGCTCAGAGCGCGACATCCCGACCGCCGCCGCACTTCATGCGCCTTCTCCTTAACGAAAGGAGCTCTCCATGGCCCTCCCGCAATTCACCGCAGAAGCCGCACTTCGCACCTCTTCCACCCGCTACCGCTCCGCCTCCTCCCACCGTGCCGCCACCGGCATCATCCCCCAGGCCCGCGCCAATATCAGCACAGGCCCAGGCGGCTTGGGCTTCCCCTTCCAAATCTGCTGGCCCTTCTATTGGTGCGACTGCAGCGCCTCCGGCCAATGCTTTTGCCGGGTCTGGTGGTACTGCATCTACTTTTAATCTGGGGACCTTCCCCCATATTGAGCCGCGCCCCTCGGACCCGCGCGTCCATCTTCATATCAAGGGCGGCACCTGCGCCGAAATCGGAATCTCCAATACCGTCGGCTTCGATTTGCTCCACGCCTCAACCGCAGCTTTCTTGATCGCCTCCAGATCCTCCATGCGCGCCGAATCGCAACCGTACCCCTTCGCGATCGACACGATGTCCAGCCCCGGAATGTCGAGACCCGGAACCCCCGGCGTCTTCTCCAGTGCTGCAAACGATTTCAGAATGCAGTACTCGTCGTTCCGCAAAACAACCACCAGCAGCGGCAGTTGCAACCGCACCGCCGTCCAGAGCGATTGTACCGAGTATTGAAACGACCCGTCCCCCATCACGACGATCACCGGCCGATTCCGACCCGAGTCCCGCTCCGCCAGTGCTATCCCTACCGACGCCGGAAGATTCCACCCCAGTATTCCGCTCGCAAACGTCCAAAAGGTGTCCGGCTCCGTGATCGGCCATTCCGCGTGCAGATCCGCAAGATTCGAGGGACTCTCTTCGATGAGCACGGTATTGGGACGCCGCACCTCCTGCAGCGCGCGGAACACTTCCGCCGCCGTCAGCCGCCGGTCTCCCGACTCCCTGGCATCGCCACGCCCATGCGGTGCCATCCGGTGCGCCACGCGATGACGCACGTCGGTGTTCCCGCACTTGCGATCCCCGAGCAATTCCTTCAGCGCGGCCAGAGAGAGGACCGCATCTCCCAGCAGGCTCTCCCCGACCGGCGCTCGCGCAGTCTCTGCTGGGTCATCGGAAATATGCAGCAACCGCAGCCCCGCCGGCAGATAAGCTCCGGGCACGTACGGGTAATAGCGAAAAACCGGCGCCCCTACGATCAACGCCAGGTCGTGCCCCTCCAGTTTCTCGCTCAGCGGCCCCATCGCGAAGGGCAATCCGCCTGAATACAGAGGATGGTCTTCTGGAAACGGCGCACGTTCCGACGCGGGCGCTGCCCAGACCGGCGCGCCCAGCGCCTCCGCAAACGCCATCGCTTCATTCCACCCGTTCCCTCGCGCTATCGCCGCGCCGTAAATCAGCACCGGCGACCTTGCACCCATCAGCGCTCTCGCAAACTCCGCCAGACGCAGCGGGTCCGGCCCAATTCGCTGACTCACGGTCCGCACTACCGCCCGACCTTCGCACGGCTTCTCCCAATCTCCCAGCGGAAGGGAGACAAACACCGGACCCGCCGGCGGTTGCAGCGCCGTCGCCACCGCCCTCATGAACGCCGCGGGTATGTCCTCCGCTCGCACTGGCTCATACCCCCATTTCACCCACGGTCGCGGCAGCATGGCCGCTTCCACGTTCGTCAGCCACGGCTCCATCAACAGCATCTCGCGCGTTTGCTGCCCCGCCGTCACGATCAGCGGCGTCTTGTTCTGATACGCCGTCGCAATACTTCCCATCCCATTGGCGCTGGCCGTCGTGTGCAGGTTCACCAGCGCCGGCCGTCGCGTGGCTTGCGCAAAGCCGTCCGCCATTGCTACCACCGACGCTTCCTGCAGCGCCAGGACATACCGGAAGTCCGACGGGAAGTTCTTGAGAAAGGTCTCCTCCGTCGACCCGACGTTCCCGAAAACGGTCGTCAGCCCAAGCTCTCGAAGCAGCTCATAAGTCGCATCGCGTACGGTCTTCATGTTCTTCCTCCAGCTTGTCCCGAGAGGAAGGATGACGACGGCCTCGTTGCCGCCGCCGTCCTTAAAGTCGTGGCAGATGAGTTCGTTCCATCCGCAGCTTCGCAGGCCCACGGAAACGCGAACCGACTCTGAGAGAGGGGCGCTTCAGGCATCCTCAGACAAGATCCGTGTACCGCGGCTTATAAACATGACCGCGGATGAACGCCTCGCAGTCTGCCGGGCGCGGAACACGCGCCAAGCCCTTGTCGAAAACGTTCTGCGCCACCCGTGCCGCGATCTTGATCTCGATCTCCAGGATGTTCGACTGCGGCGGGAACAGCAGGCCCTGCTCCAACTCCGCGGACGTCACCTGGTCCGCAAGCGCCTTGGCCGCTTCGATGAACATTTCGTCCGTCACGCGCTTTGTCTGCGTCGCGTAGATCGCCATGCCCACCGCCGGAAAAATGTAGAAGTTGTTCGCCTGCCCCGGCAGCAGCGTTTTCCCGTTGAGAGAGACCGGGGGGAACTGCACGCCCGCGGCGTAAAGTGCCCGGCCGTTCGACCAGCGGTAGGCCTCCTCCGCCGAGCATTCCGCGTGCTCAGTCGGGTTCGAGAGCGCGAAAATGATCGGCCGCTCGTTCAGCCGCGACATGGCCTCTACCACTTCGCGGGTAAACGTCTTGCCCACCGTGCTGACGCCGATGATTGCCGTCGGCTTGATCGATTCGATCGCCGCAACGAAGTCGCGGGTCGGTGCGTGCGGATGTGGGTACGGCCGCTGGAAGTCGAACAGGTCCTTTCGGCTCGGCTCCAGGAGGCCGTTGATGTCGAACATCGAGATTTGCCCCTCCGCCTCCTTGCGCGACAGACCTTCCTCCACCGCTGCCGAGGCGATCAGCCCGGCCAGACCGATGGCTGCCGAGCCCGCGCCAAGGAACAGGATACGCTGGTCCCGGACCTTGCCTCCCTTGACCTTCAGGGCGGCGAGCAGCCCCGCCAGCGTGACGGAGCCCGTCCCCTGGATGTCGTCGTTGTAGCAGCACACCTTGTCGCGGTAGCGTTCCAGCAGGTGAACAGCATCGGAGCCTGTCCAGTCCTCGAAGTGGATGCAGCAAAGCGGGAAAACCTCCTGCACCGCCTCGACGAATTCGTCCACGAATTCGTACAGCTCTTCCGTGCTCGGACGCCGCTTGCGCAGACCCAGATAAAGCGGATCGTGAAGGTACGTTTCGTTGTTGGTCCCGGCGTCGAGCATCAGAGGCAACAAGACCTGTGGCGGGACCCCCGCCGTCGCCGTGTAGAGTTGCAGTTTTCCCTCCGGAATCGGCGTGCCGTTCATGCCCAGGTCCCCCAGCCCCAGGATCCGCCCGCCGTCGGTCACACAGATGACACGCACATCTTTCACCGGCCAGTTCCGCAATACTTCCTTGACTTGCCCTTTATGCGTGATCGACAGATACAGACTGTGCGGACGCCGGTAGATCTGGCTGAACTTCAGGCATGCTTCCGCTATCGTCGGGTCATAAACGATCGGCAGAAAGCGCACGGGGTCCGACATCAGCGTCCGGTAGAACAGCACTTCGTTGGTGTCGTGCAGGCTGGTCAGGTAGATGTAGCGCTCGAGGTCGGTGTTCTTGTTACCGAGCTGTTGCAGTACCCGACGCAGTTGAAGGTCTTCCGACTCCGTCACCTCCGGAATAAGCCCCACCAGGCCAAGCGCCTTCCGCTCTGCCGCCGTGAAGGCTGTGGTTTTGTTGAGCGCCGGGTCACGAAGCAGGTCCATGCCTCGCTTGCCGTTGAGTTGGGGGGAAGGCTCGACGGTCTTTTCTGCAGGGGTTGCCGGCTTCGAGTGAGTGCTGGCGGCAGTTGCCATGAGGTTTCCTTTCAAGAATGGGTTTGGCCACTTTGCGGTATTCTGGCTTAGCTGACGGCGACGTACGGTTTAACCATCTTCCGAGGATTTACAATCCGGTCGAATTCGTCCGCGCTAACCACGCCGAGCTTCAACGCGGCTTCCTTTAGCGTCAGGTCGTTATCCAGGGCGTAATGGGCAAGCTTGGAGGCTTTGTCGTATCCGATCACCGGGCTGAGCGCCGTCACCAGCATCAACGATCGTTCAACGAACGTGCTGATCTGCTTGATGTTCGGCTCTGTGCCTTCGACCAGAAAGACGCGGAAGTTCGTACAGCCGTCCGTCATCAGCCGCACCGACTTGGCGACGTTGAAGATCAGCAGGGGCTTATACACGTTCATCTCCAGATAGCCGCTCGCCCCGCCCACCGCCGCCGCGATATCGTTCCCCATCACCTGCGCCGCGATCATCGCCAGCGCCTCGCATTGTGTCGGATTGACCTTCCCCGGCATGATCGAGGAGCCGGGCTCGTTGGCGGGAATGTTCAATTCCGCCAACCCCGCACGCGGGCCGCACGAGAGTAGTCGGATATCGTTGGCGATCTTGAACAGCGACACGGCGAGCGTCTTGAGCGTCCCGCTCAATTGCACCAGGTCGTCATGCGCCCCTTGCACCGTGAACTTGTTCGGCGCCGTGACAAATGGCAGCCCCGTAAGCTCGGAAATTTGTGCCGCGACTTCCATGTCAAATCCCGGCTGGCAGTTGATTCCCGTTCCGACTGCTGTCCCCCCCAGTGCCAGCCGGTACACGCCCCGAAGCGCCAGGTCGAGTCGTTCGAGATTGTCATCGAGCATGCCGACGTAGCCCGAGAATTCCTGTCCAAGAGTCAGTGGCGTCGCATCCTGAAGATGCGTGCGCCCGATTTTGACGATGTCGTCCCAGCTCCGCGCCTTCACTTCCAGCGCGTCGCGCAGCGCTTTCACCGCTGGCATTAATCGCTGCTTCACGCCGAGCGCCGCCGCCACATTCATCGTCGTCGGAAACGTGTCGTTCGATGACTGCGACATGTTCACGTGGTCGTTGGGATGAACTGGAGCGTGGCTGCCAAGCGGTTTTCCCGCGAGCTGCGAAGAGCGGTTCGAGATCACCTCGTTCACGTTCATATTGAACTGTGTGCCGCTGCCGGTCATCCAGACGTGCAGCGGAAATTGCCCCTCGTGCTTGCCCTCGATGATCTCATCGCACACCCGCACGATCAGGTCCCGCTGCGCCACAGCAAGCCGGCCCGCCTTGTTGTTCACCAGCGCGGCGGCCTTCTTGACGATCGCATACGCAGGAATCATCTCCCGCGGCATGAGATCGTCCCCGATGCTGAAGTGCTCCAACGAGCGCTGCGTCTGCGCCCCCCATAGCTTTTCGATTGGGACGTTGACTGGGCCGAGGCTGTCCTGCTCGATCCTCATCTGTCCTTCCGTGTGATTCTCCGCCGTCATACGTATCTCCTTTCCGCGATTACCGTCGGTAGCTCTCTCCGCCGTCTTCTCATGCGGGTCAGCGCCCCGGGTCGATTTCAAGCACAACTCCCCGCATCGAGCGCAAAGGTCGTGCCTCGGTGAAGGTGCAGCAGCGCTGCAGAAGGGTGTCCCGCAGAAGCGAAGCAGCTTTTCGTCGTGACCTGATCAGAGCGATGCCGACGGAGAATCAGCCAGCCGGAAAAAAAATAACTTCAATAACCCTGGGGCGTGATGTGGATCGACTCGCCCCTGATGGGGTTCGATTTGCCCGTAGTGGGGATGTGGTGGGATTCAGTCGCTCAACGCGAGCGCAAATCCCCCCCCAGCACGATCGCCTCCAACCCCGCCTTGATCAACCCCCGCACCCGGTTTCGCGGCGACGTCCGCACGTGTACCGTCCCGAACCGCCCTGAAAGCGTCGCATTCTCAATCTCCTTAATGAGATACGTCGCTACCGCCGTCGGCAAATCGCTGATCGACCCCGTCAGCGTCACATTCTGCAACCCCAGCACGTTCAGGGCGCTCCCGATCGCATCCGCCGCCGCCGTAAGTGCAGTCTTCAGCCAATGTTCCAGCCCATTATCCTGAATGTGTTTGACCACCTTTTCCCACTGATACTGCCCCCGCCCGGTCGAAATACTCTGGAACAACCCCCGCCGCGACACCAGCGTCTCCACGCAACCCACCGCGCCACAACCACAGATGCGATCATTACCTAGCACGCGCGTATGCCCCAGCTCGCAATTAAATGGCATCACCGTCTTGAGCAACTGCCCCCCAATCACCGCCGCCCCCCCCAACCCATGACTGAAGTCCACCAGCAGAAAGTCCTTAACCTCTGGCCGCGAAACCATTTCCCCCAACGCCAGCGCCTGGATTTCCTGGATCAGAAACGCCGGCGCCGAATGCAGCGGCCGCAACAGCGCCTTGAAATCCTGCTTCTCCGACCAGTGCAAATTCGGCGAAAAAATCACCCGCTGCGCATTCTGATCCACGATTCCCGGCGTGCTGATCAAAATGCCCCAAAGCTTTGCATTCAAAAGCTTTCCGGCGGTCTTCTGCAGCTTCTCAGCCCATTCATCGGCGCTCTGCGGCGTGTCAAACTGCACATCCCACGTGTCCTGCTGGCGGAATCCAAGAGTCGTCAATCCGGCCCGTGTATGCGTCACGCCCAACTGCACCGCGAGAAACCGCGGCCGCGTCGCATCCAACCGGAACAATTGTCCGGGGCGTCCCACCGATTTGGTTTCCGGCGCCGCATCTACGGTCTCCAGCACATGTTCTGCGGTTAGCTCATCCACAATTTTCCCCGCCGTCACGGGGCTGGTGCCGATCGCTTTCGCGAGTTCAGCACGCGACACCGCCGGCACATCCAGCAAGTATTGAATGACGGACCGCCGGTTGAGTCGTCGGAGCGTAGAGGGGGTGGCAGCGGTAGTCATGTGCATGCAGACGTTGCCTTTCGAACGCGTAGAGCGCCGGGGAACTGTCCTATCCACGAGGGACTTGGGAAAGAGGCATTAAGTGGTCGTTATCAACTCGACTTGGGTGCTTGTCAAGATACCAACTATCGACCGTTCCGTGATTCCATCATAGCGTAGGAACCTCACTTATGTGAGCGAGAACTGGGAGATGGAGTCTTGACAGCAGTGGTTGCTCATTTATAAACTTTATTTAATAATAGTTCGCACTAGGGTCTCAAGAGGGTAACCATGAAAAACTTGTCGGCGGCGGAAATCTGGTTTCTTACCGGAAGCCAGCATTTATACGGGATCGAAGCGCTTCGCAAAGTGGCGGCGGACTCGGAACGGATTGTCGCGGAGTTGAATGCCGCGGGTACTCTCCCGCTGAACGTGGTGTTCAAGCCGATCCTGACGACGCCGGAAGAAGTCCGCAAGGTTTTTCTGGAAGCCAACAGTTCCGAGAAGTGTGCGGGTCTGGTGTTGTGGATGCACACGTTTTCGCCGTCGAAGATGTGGATTCGCGGGCTCTCGACGCTGGCAAAGCCGTTCATGCATCTGCACACGCAGACGCACCGCGATATACCGTGGGCGCAGATCGACATGGACTTCATGAACCTGCACCAGTCGGCGCACGGCGATCGCGAGGCCGGGCATATCCATACCCGCATGCGACTGGAGCGCAAGGTGGTGGTGGGGCACTGGTCGGATCCGGAAGTGCAGGCGCGGATGGCGGCGTGGATGCGCGCAAGCCGTGCGTGGCACGATATGCAGAACGCGAAGTTCGTGCGATTCGGCGACAACATGCGGTACGTGGCGGTGACCGAGGGGGATAAGGTCGCGGCGGAAATGAAACTCGGAATTTCCGTCAATGGGCATGGCATCGGCGATCTGGCGCGCGCGACCTCGGAAGTTTCGGACGCGGCAGTGAATCGCCTGTGCGAGGAATATGAATCGCAGTATTCGGTGGTGCCGGCGCTGCGGAAGAGCGGGGATCGGCACGCCTCGTTGCGTGAAGGCGCGCGCATTGAACTGGGATTGCGGACGTTTCTGGAGGCGGGCGGGTTCAAGGGGTTCACCACGACATTTGAAGACCTGCACGGGTTGAAACAATTGCCGGGGCTTGCGGTTCAGCGGCTCATGGCGGATGGATATGGATTCGGCGCGGAAGGGGACTGGAAGACCAGTGCGCTCGTGCGGGCGATGAAAGTGATGGGCGACGGGCTGAAGGGCGGGACGTCGTTCATGGAGGACTACACGTATCATCTCGATCCGGCGGGGCCGCTGGTGCTCGGGGCGCACATGCTGGAAGTGTGCGAGACGATTGCGGCGACGAAGCCGTCGCTGGAAGTGCATCCTTTGGGGATCGGCGGGAAGGAAGATCCTGTGCGGCTGGTGTTTGATGGGGCGGCGGGCCCGGCGATCAATGCGTCGCTAATTGACCTGGGGAATCGTTTCCGGCTGATCGTGCATGAAGTGGAAGCGATCAAGCCGCCGGCGGAATTGCCGAAATTGCCGGTCGCGCGGGCAGTCTGGAAGAACAAGCCGGACTTCAAGACGGGATGCGCCGCATGGATCTATGCAGGCGGCGCGCACCACACGGGCTACAGCCAGGCGGTGACGACCGAGCAGATGGAGGATTTTGCCGCGATGGTCGGTTTGGAACTGGCGGTGATCGACGGTGAGACGAAGCTGCGGGAATTCAAGCAGCAGTTGCGGAATAACGAGATCTATTATCATCTGGCGCCGGGTCTGTCGCGCATGTGAGATTCCCGGGTGCGAGGGGCGGGGCTAAGCGGAAGGATTTTCATGGGTCGGTACACGATCGGACTGGATTACGGCACGAATTCGATGCGCGCGCTGCTGGTGAATGTGGCGACGGGCGCGGTGCTGTCGACGGCAATTTACGAGTATCCGCATGGAACGGCCGGCGTGGTGCTGGATGCAAAGGATTCCAATCTGGCGCGGCAGCATCCGGAAGATTATCTGGACGGGGCGGAAACGGCCATCCGGAAGATTCTGAAGGAAGGCGCGAACCTCGGGGCGAAACCGGAAAGCATCATTGGGATCGGCATTGACACGACCGGAAGCACGCCGATGCCGGTGGATGAGAATTGCGTGCCGCTGGCGTGCCTGGAGCGTTTCAAGGGAAATCCGGCGGCGCTGGCGTGGCTGTGGAAGGATCACACGTCGCACGTGGAGGCGGAGGAGATCACTTCGCTGGCCACGGAGATGCGGCCGCAATACCTTGCCAAATGCGGCGGCCGGTATTCGTCGGAATGGTTCTGGGCGAAGATTCTGCACTGTGCGAAGGTCGCGCCGGAAGTGTTCGATGGGGCGGCAACGTGGGTGGAAATTGCGGACTGGATTCCCGCGGCGCTCTGCGGGGTCAACAAGATCAGCGAGTTGCGGCGCGGCATCTGTGCGGCGGGGCACAAGGCGTTTTACAACACGAAGTGGGGGGGATATCCGGACTCCGCGTTCATCGAGGCGGTGGATCGGCGGCTGAACAAGGTGCTGCAGACGCTGCCTGCGAAGGTGTTCAACGTGTCGCAGCCGGCGGGTGCGCTTTCGCCGGAATGGGCGAAGAAGCTGGGATTGCCCGCGGGGATTCCGGTGGCGATCGGGGCGTTTGATGTGCATCTCGGCGCGATCGGCTCGGGCATTGAGCCGGGCGTGCTGGTGAAGATCATGGGAACGTCGACATGCGATTTGATGATCGCGCCGCTGGGGGAGGAATTGGCGGACATTCCGGGTCTATGCGGGATTGTGCCGGAGTCGGTGTTGCCGGACTTTTACGGGATGGAGGCGGGACAGTCGGCGGTGGGAGACATTTTCAACTGGTTCGTGCAGCGGATAAAGCCTGGCGGGGCGGAAGTGACGCATGCATCGCTGACGGCGGAGGCGGCGAAGCTGAAGCCGGGCGAGAGCGGGCTGCTGGCGCTGGATTGGCACAACGGGAATCGGACGGTGCTGGTGGACCAGCGGCTGACCGGGGCGATATGGGGGCTGACGCTGCACACGAGCCCCGCGGAAATCTACCGGGCGCTGATTGAATCCACGGCATTCGGGGCGCGGGTGATTGCTGAGCGGTTCGAGGAATACCACGTGCCGGTGCGGAAGGTGATCTGCGGCGGTGGGATTGCGGTGAAGAATTCGACGGCGATGCAGATTTACGCGAATATTTTCGGCCGGCCGGTGCAGATTGCCAGCAGCGAGCAAACCTGTGCGCTGGGTTCGGCGATCGCGGCGGCGGTGGTGGCGGGAAGTGCCGCGGGCGGTTACGAGGATTTCGGCCGGGCCATCAGCGCAATGGTGCCGGCGTCGGTGCAGACCTTCACGCCGGAGCCTGAAGCGACGGCGGTGTATGAGCGGCTTTACGTGGTCTATCGTCGGCTGCACGATGCGTTCGGCGTGCAGGGAACCCAGCAATCGCTGGCGGACGTGATGAAGGAACTGCTGGCGATCCGCGATCAGGCGAGGGGACAGTGATGGCGCACGAATCGCTCAAGAAAAGAATCTGGGAGGCGAACCTGGCGATCGTCAAGGCGAACCTGGTTTGTCTGACGTGGGGGAATGCCAGCGGCGTGGATCGCAAGGCCGGCGTGATGGGGATCAAGCCCAGCGGCGTGCCGTATGCGGAGTTGAAACCGGAAGACATTGTGATGCTGTCGCTGGAGACGGGCGCGGTGGTGGAGGGGAAGGGCAAGCCGTCGTCGGATACGCCGACGCATCTGGAGTTGTATCGCGCGTTTCCGGGGATCGGCGGGGTTGTGCACACGCATTCATTTTCGGCGACGTGCTTCGCGCAGGCTCGGATGGATTTGCCGTGCCTGGGGACGACGCATGCGGATCATTTCCGCGGGACGATTCCGGTGACGCGGGTGATGAACAATGACGAGATTCGGAGCGAATACGAGCTGAACACCGGCAAGGTGATCGTGGAGTGCTTCAACACGCGCGGGATCGATGCGAATGAAGTTCCGGGCGTGCTGGTGGCGAACCATGGGCCTTTCGCGTGGGGATCGACCGTCGAGAAGGCGGTGGAGAACGCGATTGTGCTGGAGGCGGTGGCGAACATGCAGATCCACACGTACCAGCTCAACCGGGATGCGGAAGCGATTTCCGCGACGCTGCTCGACAAGCATTTTCTGAGGAAACACGGGCCCGGGGCGTATTACGGGCAGAAATAGAAGACACGGATCGAGGCGGCCTGTTTTCGATCCGAAAGACACCCACCTCATTCAAGCCGGTCTTTCGCCACCACGGGAGACCGGCTTCTCTTTTTTTTGCGCGAGGGCGGGGTAGGGGGGGGGAAACGAAAGGTGGGCGGCGCGGGTGGAGCCCCGCACCAGTTTTTTGAGGAAAGGTGGAAAAAACGAGCTGGGTCACTTCGTCGAGATGGTCAGTTGAGCGTCGCCGAGGTTCTTGCTGTGCACCGTGATGACCGCGTCGCCCGGGGTCTCCCTGGAACGAACGATGGCCAGGGCCAGCCCGTGGAATGCGGCGTGGGTGGTGCCTTTGAACGATTCGTGATTGATGGGATCGCCGTTGTCGAGGCCATCGAGGGTTGCGGCACCGCTGACTTCGAATTGCAGCGAATCGTCGGCATTGGGGCAGAGATTGCCGGCGCTATCGGTGATCTTGACGGTGATGAAGGAGAGATCGCTGCCATCCGCCTTGATCGTCGGACGGTCGGCAACCAGTTGCAGTTTCGCCGGATCGCCTGCAGTGGTCACCTCGTCGGTCGCGATGACGCTACCGCCCCTGGAAGCGACGGCCTTCAAAGTTCCGGGCTCGTACGGGACTTTCCACTCGTAGTGGAGCTGCACAAGATCCTTGGTTTCACGCACGCCGATGGATTTGTCATTGAGGAAGAGTTCGACTTTGTCGCCGTTGGTGAAGGCCCACACGGGGATTTGCTTGCCTTCGAAGCCCTTCCAGTTCCAGTGCGGGAGGAGGTGGACCATGGGCTTGTCGGTCCATTGCGACTGGTAAATGTAGAATCGGTCCTTCTTGAAGCCGGCGAGGTCGATGATGCCGAAGTAGCTGGAGCGTGCGGGCCATTCGTAGGGGGTGGGCTCGCCGATGTAGTCGAAGCCAGTCCAGACGAATTCGCCGGCGATCCAGGGGGAGTGCTTGATGTCGAGGAGGCTGGTTTCAGCGGTGGATCCCCAGCCGGGCCGATCGAGGTCGTAGCTGGTGCACTGGGTGTGCGTGCGGTGTTTTATTTCGACGTCGCCCTGCGAATTGAGGACGAGGCCGTATTCGCCGCGGGTGCTGAGTGCGGAAGCGGATTCGGAGGAGATGCGCGGCATGTTGGGTTCGAGCGTGTATTCGCGGGCGTTGTAGTTGATGCCGAAGACATCGAGCGCTTTGACGTAGCCGTTGTGGACGGCATCGACGGGGCGGTTGCAGGCCGAGACGATGAAGCGGGTAGGGTCTTCATGGCGGACGAAATTGGCAAGGCGGGTGGCCATTTCCTGGGCGTTGTGGATGGACTGCTCAGGAATCTCGTTGCCGATGGACCACATGATGATAGAGGGGTGATTGCGATCGCGGCGGACCATGGAGACGATGTCTCGTTCGGACCATTCATCGAAGAAGCGTCCATAGCCGAAGTCGGTTTTGCTGTCCTTCCATTCGTCGAACGCTTCATCCATGACGACGAAGCCCATGCGGTCACAGAGGTCGAGGAGTTCGGGCGCGGGAGGATTGTGGGAGGTGCGGATGGCGTTGCAACCCATTTCCTTGAGCAATTCGAGCTGGCGTTCAGCGGCGCGGGTGTTGAAGGCGGAGCCGAGTGCGCCCAAGTCGTGGTGGTTGCAGACGCCATGGATCTGGACGCGTTTGCCGTTGAGGTGGAAACCGTCATCCTTTGTGAATTCGATGGTGCGGAGGCCGAAATGGTTTTCGACGGTGTCGACGACCGCATCGCCCGAATGGATTTCGGAGACGGCGCGGTAAAGCTGCGGCGTTTCGAGCGACCAGAGCATCGGCGAGTCGATCTTGCCGGAAGCGGTCAAATCGGCATTTGCACCCGGGGCGAGTTGCTGCGGGGAACTTTCGAGCGTGCCGACGTTCTTGCCGTTGGGATCAAAGAGGGTGGTGGTCACTCGCACGGTCGCGGGCGCGTCGGAGTCGTTGGAGACGGAGGTGTTGACGGTGGTATCGAAGGAGCCACCGTTGGCTTTGGACTGGATGAAGGTGCCCCAGGTGGCGGCGTGGACGGGATTGCGGACGTTCAGATAGACGTGGCGAAAGATGCCGGCGCCTGAGTACCAGCGGGAGGCGGGCTGCTGGATTTTGCAGTGGACGGCAAGGATATTTTCGCCGTCCTTGAGTGCGGGGGTGAGATCATATTCGAACGACGTGTAGCCGTAGGGATGATTGCCGAGCAGTTTGCCGTTGAGGTAGACGTCGGAGTTCATGTAGACGCCGTCGAACTGGATGGCGACGCGGTTTCCCTTGGCAGAAGGGGGGAGAGTGAAGGTTTTTCGGTACCAGCCGTCCCAGGCGTTGAGATAGCCGCCGCCGTCGGTGGCGGCGGAATTGGGGTCAAAGGGGCCTTCGGGTTTGGGGCCGGTGGTTTGGGTCGTGGGAATTGGATGGGGCGAACCTTCGATGGCGTAGTCGTGGGGGACGTTGAGTTCTTGCCAGGCGGCATCCGGGAACTTCGGATCTTCAGCGCCGGGCAGTTCGCCCCACGAGAATCGCCAGGATTTGTCGAAGTTGATCTTCTCTCGGGCGGTGGGGGGGGATTCGGCGAACACGGCGGTGGCTCCCATAACGACCATGGTGAGAATAGCGGCGACAGGAAGGATTCGCATTGTTTCGGCTCCGGAACAAAGAAATACCGTGAAAGACATTGCTGCAGGAGTTACTTGCGGATCAGGTTGTCTGCGACATAGATTTTGTAATCCTTGATTCGGCCGGTGATATTGGATGCACCCTGGCGCGGCACATAGCGGAAGCCGGCGATGGTCTGCGATTTGCCCAGATCAAGGATGAGCTGATGGGGATAGCGCGAGGGACTGTCGCCGCTCCACTGGGTGTGCCAGAAGTTGGCGGTCTGGCCGTCGATGGCGTTTTCTGCGGAGCCATCCTCGCTCGCGCGTTCTTCGCTGTCTACGTAGGCGATGGTCCAACCCTCATGTGAAAGGGGCTTGCCGGAGGCGTCGAGCAGGTCGAGTTCGGCGATGGCTGCGTAGGGTTTGCCATCCTGGGAGTCCAACGCGTCGATGCAGAAATAGCGTCCGGTCGCCGGGGCGGGGAACTGCACCTCCTGCATCGCGGAACCGGGCGCAAATTGCCCGGTGAGAGCCGGCGTTGCCGCAGCGATGTTCAGATGCACCTTAGGGCGCGCCTGCCGGGAGAAATCCTTTTCGGGGTGGAGTTCGTTGAGCACCGGATGATCGAGTCCGGCGAGCGTTGGGGATTCCGGCCCGATGAAGTCCAGAACGATGACGTCGTTCTCGCCGGATTTGAGCCACGGGCCGGGGAGGTACATCGTCTGCGTGGGGCCGATGTTCCAGTAGCGTCCGAGGCAGTGGCCGTTGACCCAGACGACGCCTTTGCCCCAGGTGTGCATGTCGAGGAAGGTGTCAGCAGGGGAGGGGATGTTGACGGTGAGGCGGTAAAAAGCGGGGCCGGTGGGGGGGGGATCGGTGAATTTGAGCGTGGGGGAGGGGCCGTTATCGAGGGGGATCGTGTAAATCTGCCAGGGGGAGGCGAGGTCCGCCTTCGTTCCGTCGGCATTTGCGATGAGTACGGGTCCGAAAAGGCCTTTGCGGTCGTGTACCTCTGCGCCGAAGTTCACGCGCCCGGCGGTTTCCACGAGGATGTCGAGCGTTTCGTCGGCGGTACGTTCGGGCAATCGGACGTTGAAGATGTGGCTGCGGCGATCCATCACGCCGAGCTTTTTGCCGTTGAGGAAGACGTGTCCCCAATCGTGCACGTCGGCGGCTTCGAGGGTGGCGGCGGGGCCGGCGGGGACGGTGGTGCGATAGAGGATCGTGCCGTAGCCGAGATCGTAGTGCTCCATGTTGTGCGGCGCGGAATCGGCGATGGGGGCGGGGAGGTTGTCGAAAACAGCGGCGCATTGGGCGGCAATGACGGGGGCGAAGGAGATGGTGGGATTTGCAGCCGGCGGATCGGGGAGCTTTTCGCCGGGGAGGAGATACTTCGACATCAGCTCGCGCGTGCGGGTGAACTTGTCCGTCGTCCAGCCTGCTTCAGTAATGGGGGCGTCGTAGTCGTAGCTGGAGGTATCGGGTTTGAAGGGGCGATCGGCGCCGGACCAGAGCCCGAAGCTGGTGCCGCCGTGGGCCATGTAGATGCTGAACGACTCATCGTTTTTCAGCATGTATTCAAGGTCGCTCAGGTAGCGCTCCGTGTTGCCGGTATGGTGCGGCGTTCCCCAGGTGTCGAACCAGCCGGGATAGAACTCGCCGCACATGAGGGGGCCCTTGGGCAGCACCTTGCGGAGTTCGCGGAAAGCGCCAGCGGGGTCGGAGCCGAAATTGACGACGGGAAAAAGATCGGCGCGATAGCCATCTCGCAGGTGCTGCGCCGGATCGCAATCGAAAAGGGGCACATCAAATCCCGCGTCGATCAGGCTCTGGCGAAGCACGCCCATATACTGGGCATCTTTGCCGTAGAAACCATACTCGTTTTCCACCTGCACCATGAGGATCGGTCCGCCGTGGGTGACCTGCAGTGGTGCGAGGACTCGCCCGACTTCCTTCAGGTATTGTTGGGCGGCGGCGATGTAGCGTGGGTCTCGCGTCCGGAGCTTGATGTCGTCGTCCTTGAGCAGCCACCAGGGAAAGCCGCCCATTTCCCATTCGGCGCAGGCATAGGGGCCGGGGCGGAGAATGACCCACAACCCTTCCTGCTGGGCAATCCGGCAGAATTCCGCGATATCTGCCTGCCCGGTCCAGACGAACTGGCCTGGAAGCGGTTCCTGCATGTTCCAGAAGAGATACGCGCAGACGGTGTTAAGGCCCATCGCCTTTACCATCTGCAGCCGGTGCCGCCAGTATTCGCGTGGCACGCGCGCCGCGTGGACCTCGCCGCAGCGGATCTGAAATCGCTGCCCATCGAGCAGAAAATCGGTGTCACCGATGGCGAACGTGTGATGCGCTGCGGCGTCGGCAGCCGGAGCTGCGGCTTGCGCCGGCAGAGGGGTTCCGGTCCCCATCACTGCAGCCAAAATACTGAGAGTGACATACCGAGCCCTGAGCGAATTCATGGCCATAAAACTGCTCTTTACGTACAAAATCCAGGTCAGTGCGTTTTCAACTTGATCACGCTCACGGAGTTTGGCGGGAATTCGTAGACGAACGAGGGTCCTGCATCCGTGATTCCCACTGTTTGCGGCACGATCTTCTCAGGTTCGGCGATCGTATTCACCTCGCCCGGCTGTCCTGTGAGAAGCTCGACAGTCGCGTTCTTCTCGACATCCTGCACGCCGAGAATGTTCACCTTCATCGGCTGAGCGATAGCTCGCGTGTTAACAAATTTGACGATGACCTCGCCCGTGGCGTCGACCCTGCTCGCCGCGGCGTAAAGGGCGTTAACGGGCTTGCCGGGTTCAATGACGGCCTCGGTCTCCAGCTTTCCGTCGAGCGAGCACCGCACTTTCGGCCCATCGACGTCGATACGGATGTCATACCACCGTCCGGTCTCCACGGTGGCATTACTCCCGCCGAAATCATTCGAAGAGCCGTCGTAGTGCGAGCTCAGCGCGCTGCGGGTGTTGCCCCAGCCGCCTACGTTCCACCACACGATATTGTCCTCATCGCCGACGTAAAAGAGGATGAGGAACCCCTCTCTTCCGCTGATTTTTCGCGCCTTCAGGGTATAGGTATAGCTGGTCCACGAGGGATCGCCCGCAAAGGTGGCGCGGCAGTCGGTTTTATTGCTCGACTGGCGGAGCGCGCCGTCAACAAGGTTCCAGCTGCCGTTCCCGTGTTTCCAGTCGGCATCACCCTTGTCGAAGTTCGACTGGTAGAGAACCGTGTCCCCCTTCGTCACCTTGATGTCCTTGTATTCGGAACTCGTATTCCACGTACCGACGCCGACTCCGCCGTGAAGAGGCGTCGGCGGAGTAGCAGCGACGGAAGTGTCCATGTCGTATTGCAGCGCCGTGTCCCCCAGGTTCCTGCTGAACAAGGCCTGGGCGTAATAGGAGGGCGAGCCGAAGCTACTGTCGGCGTTATACCCAATGAGATTCGTCGGCCATTGCCACGCGCCAGGATTGACGTTGACGAACAGCGGGGCATAGCAGTTCATCATGACAGTGTCCGCAGACTTCTGCAGCCCGGTGAGCCACGCGGCATCAGCGATGGCGGCCCGCATCGATGGCGTGGGCTTCCCATCCTGCGTTGCCCATTCGCCGAAGAAAATCTTCGGCAAATTCGGGTCCCGATCTTCATACCGGGTGACCCCCTGCAGCATCGCCCGCGGCGACGGATAGTCGTGGTCATCCTGGAGGTCCGGCTTCCGCGACGTCACTGTGGTTGTGGCGATGCACTGCAGGTTGGGATATTTCGCCTTGATCGCATCGAAAATCTGCGCGAACCGGCCGTCATAACTGCCCGACTTGTCGAACCAGTCTTCATTGCCGATTTCGATGTAGTGGATGACGAAAGGAGCGGGGTGACCGTCTTCCGCGCGGCGCTTGCCCCACCGGGTGGTCACGTCGCCGGTGCAGTATTCGATTTCTTCCAGCGCCTCCTGCACGAATGGCTCAAGATCCGGCCCCGGATTGACGTGCGCGCCTCTGAGCGAGTAACCGGCATACACCGCCAGCAGCGGCTCCATGTGCAGGTCTTCACACCATTCCAGAAATTCCAGAAGCCCCAGGCCATCCGATGCGTAATAATTCCAGCAGCACGGATGCCCCGGCCGCTGTTCCAACGGCCCGATCGTTTCCTTCCACTTGAACCGTTCCTCGATCGTATTTCCTTCCAGGAAGTTGCCGCCCGGGAAGCGCAGGAACTTCGGATGCAACGCCGCCAGTTTCTCCATGATGTCAATCCGGTTGCCGTTCGCACGATTCTTGTAGGTTGGCGGGAACAGCGACACCAGGCTGAACCAGACCGATCCTTTGCTGCCGGCCGCGATCACAAAACGATTCGTCGCCGACTTCTCGACCTGTCCCGTGGTGAGGTCGAGCTCATACTTCTTCCAGTTGGCGCCGACGCCTGAAACCGTGCCCGAAGCGAACGTCGTCGCGCCGTCGTTGCTTTCGATGCTCACGGTGAGCGGGCCAGTGAACCCATCGCTCGCCCGCGCATAGAACGTCGCGTGATACTTCGTGTTCGGCCAAACCGGAATTCCCCAATATCCCTCATTCGCGACGCCCACGCGCTGGTTGGGCCCGACATTCGTCACGTCAAGACGAAGGCTCGTGGTCAATGCGACCGTATTCACGGGGGCCTTCCGATCAAGAGCAATGCTGCCAACGGCGCCATCGCTTTTGACAACCGACCAGTGCACCGGCTGTTCCCGATTGTCCTTGAAGATGCGGTTGTGAATCAGCTCGGCGTAAAGGCCGCCATCGTAGGAGTGATTGATTTCTTCGGTCATGAGCCCGTAGAAGAGCGGGCCGATCTTTGGGCCGGGCTTGTCGACGTGAATGTTCAGCGTGCCGGTATCGGCTGCAACCGCCACATTCACAAGGACCAGAACCGAAGCGAGGAGCGCTGTGAAAAAGCGCCCGGGTCGAAACAAGAACATGTGCAACCTCCGATCCGCCAAGCCAGCAAGCCTCCCCCGGCGATGTTGCGATGTTCGGGGCGAGCTTGTTGACAATTACTTAACGAAATTTAAAAATCCCGGTTTGACTGTCAAGCATATTCTCCGAAAAACGTCCGTCGGGTCTGCTTCTTGCTGAACTTTGTTAGAATATTTTTCCCGCGTCAAATGACTGGCTCCGCGCTAAATGAACGGCTTTTGGAAAACGGGTAAATACGATGGCACTTCGGTTCCTGAGACATGCTGCTCTTTCCGTGCTCTTTGTTCTTGCGGGCGGACCGTCGGCCGTGCCTGCGTACGCTGCGACGCCCTCTTCCCTGCCCGCGGACGACTACCGACTGGTGTGGTCAGATGAATTTAACACCGAAGGGCCCCTCAATCCAGAAAATTGGAATTATGAACGGGGATTCGTGCGGAACGAAGAACTGCAGTGGTATCAGCCGGAGAACGCGACCTGTCATAACGGGTTTCTCGTGATCGAGGCCCGCCGCGAACACAAGCTGAATCCACACTACGTCGCCGGTTCCGCTTCCTGGCGGACGTCGCGTGAATTCATCGAGTACACCTCCGCCAGCGTCACGACTGCCCGCAAGCACTCCTTCCAGTACGGCCGGTTCGAAATTCGCGCCCGCATCAACACACGGCAAGGTTCCTGGCCCGCGTTCTGGACCCTCGGCAATCGCGGACCTTGGCCCGCCAATGGCGAGATTGACATCATGGAGTATTACGACAACACGCTGCTGGCCAACATCGCCTGGCTCGGCGCCGGCGGTTCCGGCGACGGCAGATCGTTCTGGAACTCCGTCCGAACGCCGCTGGCAAAACTCGGCCCCGATTGGTCGAACCAGTTCCATACCTGGCGTATGGATTGGAGTGAATCCGCCGTCAAACTGTATTGCGACGACAAACTCCTCAATTCGCAGGACCTCGCCAAAACCATCAACGATCCCGAACTCCTCCGCCGCGCTGGCCCTGGTTCCCCTGAAGGAACTGCCGCCCCCTCCAATCCGTTTCGGCAGCCCGAGTACATCCTCCTGAACCAGGCGATCGGCGGTCATCGCGGCGGCGATCCCACGCACACGCCATTCCCGATCCGCTATGAAATCGACTACGTCCGCGTCTATCAGACACCCGCGCAGATCGCCGCACAGCTCTCCGCCACTCAACCCTCCCCAGCCGCCCCCACCACGCCATGACCCGAATACTTCGTATCGCCTCCCACGCGAAACTGTTGCAACTCCATCGCCGGTGCGGTAAACCCGGATGCGAAATGTCTCATCCTCCGGGAGAATCACGATGAAACTCCGTATCAAAGGCGACACGCTTCGCCTCCGACTCAACCGCACCGAGCTCGACCAGCTCGCCGCCACCGGCGCCGTCGAAGATTGCATCCAATTCGCGCCCACCCAGCAATTGATCTACCGCATCCGCGCCGCCGCCCCCGGCACCGCCCTCTCCGCCACTTTCAACCACGACGCCATCACCCTCTCCGTCCCCTCAACCGACATCAAAACTTGGCAAGCCACCGATCAGGTCGGCCTTTACGCCAGCCAGGACCTCGGCAACAGCCGGCATCTCGAGATCACTCTCGAAAAAGATTTCGATTGCCTCCACCGCGATCCGCAGCTTCGCGACAAAGCCGCCTTCCCCAATCCCGCCGCAACGCTGAAATGATTTTTTGACAAGTTTAATTGCCGATCCGACAACCCCGGTGCCTTGCATCACGCTCCGGAGCGCACGAGAATCCACCCCTCTGTTTTCAACTGTTGGAGTGACCATGCCCTCAGTCTACGAATCCGCAAAATCCCAGTACGCCTCCCTCGGCATCGACACCGACGCCGCCCTCGCCACCCTCGCCGCCATCCCCATCTCCCTCCACTGCTGGCAGGGCGATGATGTCACGGGATTCGAAAATCTGGACGGCGGCGCGCTCGGCGGTGGCCTGGCCGCGACGGGCAACTATCCGGGCAAGGCCCGCAACCCCGACGAGCTCCGCGCCGATCTCGACAAATCGCTTTCGCTCATTCCGGGGAAGAACCGGGTGAACCTCCACGCGCTCTACGCCGAGACCGCCGGCAAAAAGGTGGACCGCGACCAGCTCACCCCCGAGCACTTCTCCCGCTGGATCGACTGGTCCAAAAACAGAAAGATCGCGCTCGACTTCAATCCGTCCTTCTTTTCCCACCCACTCGCCGCCGCCGGGTTCACGCTCAGCTCCGCCGACCAATCCACCCGCCAGTTCTGGATCAACCACGCCATCGCCTGCCGGACAATCGCCGAAGCCATGGGCAAAGCGCAAGGGACGACCTGCATCACCAACCACTGGATTCCCGACGGCTACAAGGACATCCCCGCCGACCGTGAAGCCCCACGCGCCCGGCTCATCCAATCCCTCGACGACATCTTCTCCCACCCCATCGACCCCGCCCTCAATAAGGACGCACTGGAAGGAAAACTCTTCGGCATCGGCGTCGAGTCGTATACTGTCGGATCCCACGAGTTCTATCTCAGCTACGCCCTCACGCGGAAAAAGCTTCTCACGCTTGATGCCGGGCATTATCACCCCACCGAATCGATCGCCGACAAGATTTCCGCCTTGATGCTGTTCTTGCCGGAGATTCTTCTTCATGTTTCCCGCCCCGTCCGCTGGGATTCGGATCACGTGGTGATACTTGACGACGAGCTTCGCTCGATCGGCCGCGAAATCGTGGCGCAGAAGGGCTTTGCTTCCCGCATTCACATCGGTCTCGATTACTTTGATGCCTCGATCAACCGCATCGCCGCGTGGGTCATCGGCACGCGCAACATGCAGAAGGCGCTGCTGCTTGGCCTGCTCGATCCGGTGGAGAAGCTGCGTGCCGCCGAAGGGGAAGGGGATTACACGACACGACTGGCGCTGCAGGAGGAGGCGAAGTCGCTACCGTTTGGAGCGGTCTGGGGGCAGTTCTGTGAGCAGATGAATGTGCCGCGGGGAGGGGCGTGGTTGGCCGAGGTGAAGGGCTATGAGCGGTCGGTTCTGGCGAATCGTCGCTGAGTGGGAGGCTCCCCGGCCCAAACGCCGGGGCCAGCGGCGGTGATGTTTCAGTAAAGAAGGAAGGGGTCGTGAAGCAATGAGAGCCCTTCCTCCGCCGCATCTTCAGTTCGCTTGCGTCGCCGGCGGCTCGCTTTTCTTCCCGCCCTTTTTGCCGCCGCCCGCCTTCTTTCCAAACCGCACCTTGACGATCTCCAGCTTTCCGTCGGCCGTCTTGTTGTAGGTTCCGCGCGCCGGTTGGCCATAACGCTTGTGGACATCCATTAATACCAGACATTTTCCGCTTTTGAGACTCCATTCCCGTGCCCATGGCTCCCGGAGTTGCATCGCTCGTCCCCAACGAAGCTGAGGGAGATTCCCCCCCAAGTTAGGACGCCGCCCTACACCACAAGCGCACCCTTCCCCTAACGACCGCTCCCGCGAATCGGCGTACCATCGAGGCCGTGGTATTTACTCCTTCCGAGTGTGGTGATGTTCATTACGCACCATCTTCCCGTCAACGCCTCTTCCGCGCGGTACCGATATCGACTGGCCGGACAGCTTCAGGGCGTAGGCTTCCGTCCCTTTATCCACCGTATTGCCAACCAGTTCCATCTGACAGGCTGGATCCTCAACGACACCCGCGGGGTCACGTTCGAAATCCAGGGCTCCACGCACGCCATCGACCGCTTCAACGACGCCCTCACGACCACGCTCCCGCGACTTGCGCGCATCGATGACCTCGAGCGCGATCGCCTCTCCCGCATCCCCGACGAAACTGGTTTCGTAATCCGCTCGAGCGCCCAGCCGACGAGTGACGCCGACGCCGCCGTCACCGTCGACACCGCCATCTGCTCCGACTGCCGCGATGAACTCCTTCGCGATACCGATCGTCGCCACCTCCACCCGTTCATCAACTGCACCAACTGCGGCCCACGATTCAGCATCATCCGCGACATCCCCTACGACCGCCCCAATACCTCGATGCACGGCTTCTCGCTCTGCCCGCGCTGCACGCACGAATACGAGGATGAAACCGACCGCCGCTTCCATGCCCAACCGATCTGCTGCCCGAACTGCGGCCCCACGCTTCGCCTTGTCGATTCCCGCGGAAGGGCCATGCGCGGCGACCCCATCCAGATCGCCGCCCGCCTCCTCACCGCCGGCAAAGTGGTCGCGATTAAAGGCCTGGGTGGTTATCACCTTGCGGTGCGAGCCGACAGCGTCGAAGCCGTCGCCCGCCTCCGCTCCCGCAAGCAGCGCGACGCCAAGCCGTTCGCGCTGATGGTGCCCGACATTCCCGCCGCGCGCGAACTCGCTCACCTCTCCTCCCGCGCCCTCGACGCCCTCGCCTCACCCGCCGCCCCCATCCTCCTCGCCCCGCGCACCAGCTTCGCCAAATCGCTCATCGCCCCCGCGGTCGCCCCCGGCACGCATCTGCTCGGCCTTATGCTCCCCAACACCCCCATCCAACTTCTGCTCTTTCACTACCTTGGCAACCAGTCCGCCGACGCACCGCTCGCCCTCGTCATGACCAGCGGCAACCTCTCTTCGGAGCCCATTGCCATCGATAACACCGACGCCCTCCACCGTCTCGGGTCCATTTCCGATGCCATCCTCCTGCACGATCGCCCTATCGAGCGTCCCGTCGATGACAGCGTTCTGCTCGATCGCGGCCCCTTCGCCGACCCGCTCCCCATCCGCCGCTCGCGCGGTTACGTCCCTTCACTCTGGAACATCCCCTCGGAAAAATCAGCCGGCCATCCCACCGGCATCTGTCTTGGCGGCGAACTCAAAAACACCATCGCCCTCGTCCGCAGCAATGATGTCATCGTGAGCCAGCACCTCGGCGACCTCACCCATCCGCTCGCCTATGAGCATTTCCAGAAAGCCATCGCCGACCTCACGCGACTCTTCAGCGTCCGCATCCAATTCGTCGCGCACGACCTGCACCCGAACTACATCGGCACTCGCTTCGCCGGGGACCTCGCCCAGCGCCACCATGCGAGGCTCATCCCGATTCAGCACCACGTCGCCCATGCCCATGCGGTCCTCGCCGAGCACGATCTCCGCTCTCCCGCCCTCGCCCTCATCTGCGATGGCGCCGGCCACGGAACCGACAACACCACCTGGGGCGGCGAACTCCTCTACGTTGACGGCCCCGCCTGGAATCGCCTCGCCAGCCTCCGCCCCTTCCGGCTTCCCGGCGGAGATGCCGCCGCCACCGACACACGGCGCAGCGCTCTTGCCCTGCTCTACCAGGCCTTCGGCGATGCCTTCGACCAGCTTCCCATCGCCCGCCGGCTCTTTCCGGAAAGCGACGAACTCCGCACACTCGCCCGCATGGTCCGCACTGGCTTCAATTCCCCCTGGACCACCAGCACCGGCCGCCTCTTCGACGGCGTCGCCGCGATCCTCGACCTCTGTTCGAAGAATCAGCACGAAGCGCAAGCCGCCATGGCTCTCGAGCACGCCGCCCACGATTTCCTCAAAGACGATCAATACGCCTTCGCCGACGATTTCTCTTCCTTCTACCACATCGACAAATCCACCAGCGGGCTGTTCCACCTCGACCTCTCCCCCTTCATTCGCCACTTGGTCGAATTCTCCCCCAACGCCCAGGCCGCCCCCGACCTCGCCGCCAGATTCCATCTCACCCTCGCCGAAGGGTTCACCGCTCTCACGAATGCTCTCAATCGCCCCGATCTTCCCCTTGCCATCGGCGGCGGCACGTTCTGCAACCAGGTCCTCACGAGCAATCTCCTCAAACACGCCGCCCTTCACCAGCGCCAACTTCTGCTCCCCAAAAACTATCCACCGACCGACGCCGGCCTCTCCTTTGGCCAGGCCGCCTTCGTCCTGAACTCCATCCACGCATGAGATGAAATGATTGCCATCGCCCCACAATCTCTCCCCACGTCACGCTCGCACGAGACGATTGCGCAAACCCTCGACCGCCTCCGCAGCGCAGCCGCCGCCATCGATCGCCGCATCTCCCTCATGGAAGTCTGCGGCACCCACACCATGAGCGCCTTCCGCAGCGGCCTCCATTCCCTCCTTCCAGACAATATTACCCTCCTCTCCGGACCCGGATGCCCCGTCTGCGTCACCGCCCAATCCGACATCGACCTGCTCCTCCAATTCACGCGCATCCCCAACGTCACCCTCTGCACCTACGGCGACATGCTGCGCGTCCCCAGCAGAAACGGCAGCCTCGAACGCGCCCGCGCCAACGGCGCCGACATCCGCGTCATCTATTCCACCCTCGATGCCATCGCCATCGCCCAGCAAAACCCGGAAAAGCAAATCGTTCTCGGCGCCGTCGGCTTTGAGACCACCGCCCCCGCCACCGCCGCCGCCGTACTGCAGGCCGAAGCGTTGAATCTTCCGAACTTCTCCGTCTTCGCCAGTCACAAGCGCGTCGTCCCCGCGATGATGGCGCTCCTCGAATCGGGAGATGTCCACGTCGACGGCTTCCTCCTCCCCGGCCACGTCTCCGCCATCATCGGCGTCGAAACCTATCGGCCAATCATCGAAGAATTCCACCTCCCCTGCGTGGTCGCCGGCTTCGAAGAAGCCCACATGGCCGCCGCCATCGCCACCCTCGCCGAGTTGATCCGCGACAACCGCATCGATCTCCTCAACGATTACCCCGAAGCCGTCAATTCCGCCGGAAATCCCGCCGCACTCCAACTTCTCGACCAGGTCTTCCAACCCGCCGACGTCCGTTGGCGCGCCCTCGGCGTCATTCCCAACTCCGGCCTCGCCCTCCGCCCACAGTACGCTACCTTCGACGCCCAGCGACGCTTCAACCTCCAAGCCCCTCTCGACGCCGAACCCCCCGGCTGCATCTGCGGCAGAGTCATCACCGGCGCCGCCACCCCGCACCAATGCAAACTTTTCGCCACCGCCTGCACCCCCGTCAATCCCATCGGCCCCTGCATGGTCAGCTCCGAGGGCACCTGCCAGGCCTGGTTCAAATACGCCCGCTTCCCCGCTCGATTCAGCGGCAGCCTCGTCCCTTCGCGAGGAGTCCAATCATGACCCAAGCCAATTCCATCGCCGCGCCGGCCTACAGCGCTCTGAAACGCGACCGCGTCCTTCTCGCCCACGGCGGCGGCGGTCAGCTCACCGACGAGCTTCTTGCCGATCACGTCTTCCCGCACATCAGCAACCGCATCCTCGACGACCTCCTCGACGCCAGCGACCTCGGCCGCCAATCCGGACGCCTCGCCTTCACCATCGACTCCTTCGTCGTTCAACCCTGGCAGTTCCCCGGCGGTGATGTCGGCCGGCTCGCCATCGCGGGCACCGTCAATGACCTCGCGGTAACCGGGGCCAAGCCGCTCGCCATTGCTTTGGGCGTCATCCTCGCCGAAGGCTTCCCGCTCGCGAATCTCGACACGGTCATGAACTCCGTCGCCGCCACCGCGAAAGAGGCGAATGTCCGTATTGCCACCGGTGACACCAAAGTTGTCGGCCACGGCCACGCCGACGGCATCTACCTGATCACAGCCGGCGTCGGCACCATCCCCACCAAACGCCGCCTCAATCCCAATCGCGTCCGCCCCGGCGACAAGCTCATCCTCAATGGCCCCATCGGCGAACACGGGCTCGCTGTCATGCTCGCCCGCGAAATGCCCGACGTCCGCTCCGTCGTCACCTCCGACGTCGCTCCTCTCAACTCCCTCACGGAGGCCCTCCTCGCCGCCGGCGGCAACAACGTCACGTTCATGCGCGATCCCACCCGGGGCGGCCTCTCCGGCCTCTGCGCCGATCTCGCCCAGCGCGCCAACCTCCGCGTCGTGCTCGAAGAATCTCAAATCCTCGTCCATCCCGCCGCTCGCCACGCCGCCGACATGCTCGGCCTCGACCCGCTCGACATCGCCAATGAAGGCAAAGTCTTCGTCGCCGTCAAACCCAGGGCTGCGGAGAAAGTCCTCCGCGCGATGAAATCGCATCCACTCGGCAAAGACGCCGCCATCGTCGGCCACGTCGAAGCTGCCAGCGAAGGATTCTGCGAACTCCACACCCAGATCGGCGGCCGACGCATCGTGCAAAAACCCTACGGCGAACAACTGCCGCGTATCTGTTGACCAAAGGAGCACCCATGAAAATCATCCGATTCCCCTTAACCCTTGCTGCGGGGTGCCTCGCGATCCTTGCAACAACGGCCTTCGCCCATCCCGGCCACGGAGCCGATGGGTTCTCCGCCGGCCTCGCACACCCGCTCTCCGGCGTCGATCATCTGCTCACAATGCTCGCGATCGGTATCTGGGCCGCTCAACTCGGCAAGCGCGCTACCTGGCTTATCCCCGCAACGTTCCTCTCGTTCATGCTCATCGGCGCCGCGCTCGCCTTCACCGGCCTCCAACTCTCCGCCACCGCAATCGATCAGGCCATCGCCACTTCCCTTCTCCTCGTCGGCCTCCTCGTCACCTTCACCTTCCGTATGCCCACCAGTGCCGGCGCCAGCCTCGCGGCTCTCTTCGCGACGTTTCACGGATACGCCCACGGCGCGGAACTTCGCGCGGGACTCTCCGCCACGAGCTACCTGGCAGGCTTCGCGCTGACGACCGCATCGCTCCTCCTCGCGGGCATCGCCCTCGCCATTCTCTTCACGCGTCTGAACAAACCCCTTGTGATCCGCTTCGCCGGTCTCGCGTGCATGACCATCGCTCTCCTTCTTCTCGGAGGTGTCCTTTGACCGTCGCAACTCTCCCCAAAGCTCCCACTGAGGACAAGCGCTGGCGAATTGTCGAAGCCGCCATGCGCCGCCAGGGATTCGACAGTCACGCCCTCATCGAATCGCTTCACTCCGTCCAGCAGGCCTTCGGCTTCATCGACACACACGCCATGGCCTACGTCGCCAAGGCTCTCCGTGTGCCGCTCGCCAAAGTCTACGGCGTCGTCACCTTCTACCACTTCTTCACCCTCAAACCGCAGGGCAAACACAATTGCATCGTCTGTCTTGGCACCGCCTGCTACATCAAAGGCTCCGGCGATCTTCTTCGCGCCGTCGAAGAGAAGTACCACATCAAGGAAGGTGAAACCACCGCCGACGGCGAACTCTCGCTGCTCGTCGCTCGCTGCATTGGCGCCTGCGGCCTTGCCCCCGCCACCGTCGTCGACGGCGAAGTGTTCGGAAAACCCACTCACGAAATGTTGATGAAGAGAATTCAATCCAAGCTCGAAGGGACGGAAGCCAAATGACGCCGGAAGAGCTACAATCAATCGCCCTCAAAAAACATGAGGAAAATGGCAAGTTCAAACACTGCCTGCACGTCTGTGTCGGTTCCGGATGCTGCAGCTCCCAGGCCGATCAGGTCCTGAAAAACCTCACCGATGGCGTAAAGAAAGGCGGCGTCGACAAGGACGTCCGCGTCATCGGCGTGGGCTGCATGGGCCTCTGCGCCAACGGGCCCATGGTCTCCGTCGACGACAATCAGCCTCTCTACCAGCACATCAAACCCACCGACGCCCCCACCATCCTTAACGCGCTCGACAAAGCGCCGCCCGATGAAATGGTCTGCGACACTGATCAGCCGTTCTTCAAACGCCAGATGCAAGTCGTCCGGGAAAACTCCGGTCGCGTCGATCCCGAGGACATCTCCGACTGCATCGCCCACGGCGCCTACGCGTCCCTCGCAAAGGCCCTCACGACGATGAGCCCCGGTGATGTGATCCAGGAAGTGACCAAATCCGGGCTCCGCGGACGCGGCGGCGCTGGTTATCCCACGGGGCTCAAATGGAGCACCGTCGCCAAAGCTTCCGGCCCCGATGGAAGAGGACAGAAGTACGTCGTCTGCAACGGCGATGAGGGAGACCCAGGCGCATTTATGGACCGCAGCGTCATGGAGGGCGATCCCCATCGCGTGCTGGAAGGTATGTGCATTGCCGGATACGCCGTCGGCGCGAGCAAGGGCATCGTCTATGTCCGCGCCGAATATCCGCTGGCCGTGAAACGCCTGAACAAGGCGATCAACCAGGCCGTCCGAAACGAGATCCTGGGCCGCAATATCCTCGGCACGAATTTCAACTTCGATTTGGAAATACGTCTTGGCGCCGGCGCCTTCGTCTGCGGCGAGGAAACCGCACTCATCGCTTCCATCGAAGGAAACCGCGGCACGCCCCGCCCACGCCCCCCTTATCCCGCCAACTCCGGCCTCTTCGACTGCCCCACCCTCATCAACAATGTCGAAACGTTCGCCAATATCCCGCCGATCATCGCACGTGGATCCTCCTGGTTCGCCAACATCGGCACCGAGAAGAGCAAAGGCACCAAAATATTCGCCCTCACCGGAAAGGTGAAAAACACAGGTCTCATCGAAGTGCCTATGGGCATCACGCTCCGCGAAATCATTTATGACATCGGCGGCGGGATCCCCGACGGGAAAGCCTTCAAGGCCGTTCAGACCGGCGGTCCCTCCGGCGGCTGCCTCACCGAAAAGGAACTCGACATCCCCGTCGATTACGAGTCCCTCGCCAAAGCCGGCTCCATTATGGGTTCCGGCGGCATGATCGTCATGGATGAAACCTCCAACATGGTCGACGTCGCCCGGTTCTTCATGGAATTCTGCATGTCCGAATCCTGCGGCAAATGCATCCCCTGCCGCGTCGGCACCTGCCAGATGCATGCCCTCCTCGACAAGATTTACAACCGCAAGGCCACCCCCGGCGACCTCGCACTCCTCCGCGAACTCTGCGACATGGTCAAGGCCACCAGCCTCTGCGGCCTCGGCCAGACTGCTCCAAACCCCGTCCTTTCCACCCTCAAACATTTTGAAAACGAATACCTCGAGCGAATCCAGACCAGCGGCGCCACGAATGCCCACGGTCCCTCCGCTCATAACGGTCATGAGGTGAATGCATGATTGCCCCCAACACGTCAGCCTCAGTTCAATCGCTCACGCTTCAGATCGACGGCAAGGATGTCAGTTGCCGCTCCGGCCAGACGATCCTCGACGTCGCACGCGAAAACGCCATCGACATTCCCACCCTCTGTTTCCTCGATGGCTTGAGCCTCTGGGGAGGTTGCCGTCTTTGCATGGTCGAACTCGCCGGATCGCCGCGACTCTTCGCCGCCTGCGCCACCCAATGCGCTGAAGGTATGCAGGTCGTAACCGATTCGCCGCGACTGCTCGCTTATCGCAAGACGATAGTGGAAATGCTCCTCTGCGAACGAAACCACGTCTGCGCCGTCTGCGTCTCCAACGGCCACTGCGAACTCCAATCCCTTGCCCAGAAGCTCGGCGTCACCCACGTTCATCTCCCGTATCGTTATCCCAAGTTGGAAGTCGATAGTTCCCACGACCGCTTCCGCCTCGACCACAACCGCTGCATCCTCTGCACCCGCTGCGTCCGCGTCTGCGACGAGATCGAAGGCGCCCACACCAAGGACGTCAAAGGCCGCGGCATCAAATCCTTCATCATCCATGACCTCGACCAGCCCTGGGGCGAAGCCGAATCCTGCACCACCTGCGGCAAATGCGTGCATGTCTGCCCCACCGGCGCTCTTACCGATAAAGGCACCGCCGTCGCCGAGATGGCCAAACGCCGCCAGTTCCTGCCTTACCTCACTCAAATGCGGGAGACCCACTCATGACCACAACCGCGTCCAACACAAAACCGCGCGTCGCCACCGTCTGGCTCGACGGCTGTTCCGGCTGCCACATGTCCCTTCTCGACCTCGATGAACGCCTCCTTGTCCTCGAGGAAAAAGTCGACATCGTCTGCTCCCCCGTCGTCGACCCCAAGGAGTTCCCCGAAAACGTTGACCTCACCCTCGTCGAAGGTGCCGTCAGCAGCCACCACGATCTCGAAAAAGCCAAACTCATCCGTCAGCGATCCAAATTCGTCGTCTCCTTCGGCGACTGCGCCACCACCGGCAACGTCCCCGCCATGCGCAACGCCTATGAAGTCGAGGCACTCTTCCGCCGCGCCTACGTCGAAAACGGCACCTGGCCCCCAACCCCCGAAGAACGCCTCGCCAACCTCCCCGTCCTCAACGTCCCCGCTCACGAACGCATCGCCCGTCCCCTCCACGAAATCATCAAGGTCGATCTCTTCATCCCCGGATGCCCGCCTCCTGCCGACGCCATCTGGTTCGTCCTCACCGAGTTCCTCGCAGGTCGCATCCCCGATCCCTCGGCCCTCACCCGCTTCGGCAAGTAAGGAGCCCTGAAACGCCGGCGATGGCATCGCCGGAATGTGTGTTCGTTTACGAGGTAACCCTCAATACCAGCAAGACCCGTCTTCTCGCATCGCCCAAGGAGTTCCCATGTCCCGTACCATCACCATCGACGGCGTCACCCGCATCGAAGGACACGCCAAGATCACCATCGATCTCGACGACAAAGGCGCCGTCCGCGACGCCCACTTCCATGTCACCCAGTTTCGCGGCTTCGAAAAGTTCGTCGAGGGCCGCCCCCTCACCGAAATGCCCTCCGTCATGGCCCGCATCTGCGGCATCTGCCCCGTCAGCCACCTCATGGCCTCCGCGAAGGCCTGCGATGAGCTCCTCGCCGTCGAGATTCCCCCCACCGCCGCCAAGCTCCGCCGCGTCATGAACCTCGCACAGATCGTCCAATCCCACGCACTCTCCTTCTTCCACCTCTCCTCCCCCGACCTCCTCCTCGGCTTCGATTCCGATCCCACCAAACGCAACATCTTCGGCCTCATGAAGACCCACCCGGAATTCGCCAAAGACGGCATCATGCTCCGCAAGTTTGGCCAGGAAATCATCGCCCTCCTCGGCGGCAAAAAGATTCACCCCGCGTGGGTCGTTCCCGGCGGCGTCGCCGAACCCCTCACCGCCGAACGCCGCGAAAAAATCCTCGAAGCCATCCCCACCGCCCTCGAAATCGCCAAACGCGCCGCCAGCTGGCTCGCCTCCGTCACCGACAAATTCCCCGACGAAACCGCCTCCTTCGCCAACTTCCCCACCATGTTCGCCGGCCTCGTCACCCCCGACGGCAACCTCGAACACTACGACGGCGCCATGCGCTTCACCGACGACTCCGGACGACCCGTCGCCGAATTCTCCGACCCCCGCAAATACCCCAACTACATCGGCGAAGCCGTCGAAAACTTCTCCTTCCTCAAATCCCCGTATTACAAACCCAAAGGCTACCCCGACGGCATCTACCGTGTCGGCCCCCTCGCCCGCATCATCATGGCCGAAAAGTGCGGCACTCCCCTCGCCGACGCCGAACTCGCACGCTTCCGCGCACGCCTCGGCCGCGCCCCCGCCAGCAGCTTCCACTACCATTGGGCCCGCCTCATCGAGATCCTCTTCGGCATCGAATCTCTCCAGAATCTCATGAACGACCCCGACATCCTCAACCCCCGCGTCCGCGCCCGCGCTCGCCCCAACCGCAGCGAAGGCGTCGGCATCACCGAAGCCCCGCGCGGCACACTCATCCACCACTACAAAATCGACGACGACGGCCAGATGGCCTGGGCCAACCTCATTATCGCCACCGGCCACAACAACCTCGCCATGAACCGCGGCGTCAAACAGGTCGCTGAACGCTTCGTCAATGGCGAAAAACTCTCGGAAGGAATGCTCAACCGCGTCGAAGCCGTCATCCGCTGCTTCGACCCCTGCCTCAGTTGCTCCACCCACGCTCTCGGACAGATGCCCATCCACATTCAACTCCGCGGCCCCAATGGAGAAGTTCTCGATGAACTTCAGCGAGACTGACATCTTCCCGCAAACCCCGTTGCAGGTGCTCGTCATCGGCTACGGAAACCCGATGCGCACCGATGACGGCGCTGGTCCCGCTGTCGCCTCATTGCTCGCACACTCCCTCCGATCGTCCCCCAATTGCCGCTGCGACACCGCGCACCAGCTCGTCCCCGAACACGCCGAGGAACTCCTCTACGCCCCGCGCGTTCTTTTCATCGATGCCTCCGTCGACGTCCCCCCCGGACAGATCCGCATCTCACGCCTCCTCCCCTCCGAGCCTTCCCCGCACAACCTCACACACCACCTCGCCCCGCAAACTCTTCTCTGGATGACCAGCATGCTCTTCGGCCGCGTCCCCCAGGCCTGGTCCGTCGCCATCGGCGCGGCCGACCTCTCCGTTGGGAACCAACTCTCCGCCGCTGTCGCAAAAACATGCGACCGTCTCTCCAGCCACCTCGCCTTCCACCTGCAGCGCTGGTCCACCCACTCCGCTCACGTTCATTGAAAGGAGCCACCATGTGTCTCGCCGTCCCCGCCAAAATCATCGAACTGGAAAATACCCGCGCCCTTGCCGATCTCCACGGCAACCGCGTCTCGATCTCCACCTGCCTCACCCCTGACGCCAAGGTCGGCAGTTGGGTCCTCGTGCACGCCGGCTTCGCCATTCAAATCCTCGACGAATCCGCGGCGCGTCAGACCTTCACCGTCCTCGCAGATCTCGCCGCCGCTTCCGGAAACAACCGGGAAACCCAGGAGTAATTACCATGCATGAACTTTCGATCGCCGAAGCACTCGTCGAACAGATCCGCCGCTACGCCCCATCGGGCGCCATACTTGCAAAGGCCCGCGTCGAAATCGGACCCCGCCGTGCTGTGGATGATGACGCCCTCCGCTTCGCCTGGCAGGCCCTCGTCGCCAACACCGACTTCGAAGGCGCCAAGCTCGAAATCATCCTCCACCCCTGGGATCTCTTCTGCAACAAGTGCAAACGCCACTGGACTTCCATGGACCCCCTCGAGCGCTGCTCCGCCTGCGGTTCGGAGGAAACGCAGGCCGGCGGCTCCAACGATCTTCGCCTCCTCTCCATCGAAGTCGCCCCCGATTTCCTGCCTCTTCCGCAGCGCCTCTAACCGGAGTACCCCCATGAACGTTCAAGTCGTCGAATCCGTCCTCAAGCTCAACGACGATGTCGCCAACTCCAACCGCCAGCTCCTTCAGCAGCACGGCATCTTCACCATCGACCTCATCGGCGGACCCGGCTGCGGCAAAACCCTCCTCATCGAACGCACACTTGCCGCTCTACGAAAGTCCATGCGCATCGCCGTGGTCGTCGGAGACCTCACCACCGCCCGCGATGCCGAACGCATCGCCGCCTTCTGCACCAACGTCGTTCAGATCAACACCGGCAAAGGCTGCCACCTCGAAGCTCATCAGGTCCGACACGCACTCGACAAACTCGACCTGACTGAAATCGATCTCCTCATCATCGAAAACGTCGGCAACCTCGTCTGCCCCGTCGGCTTCGACCTCGGACAAAACGCCAAGGTCGGCATGTTCGCCACAACCGAAGGCCCCGACAAACCCGCCAAATACCCCCAGCTTGTCTCCGCTGCCGACCTCCTCCTTCTCAACAAGATGGACCTCCTCCACTATGTCCCCTTCGACCTCGCGCAATGGCACCGCGACGTCGCCCGACTCAACTCTCACGTCACTGTCGTCGAATGCTCCGCCTACGCCAACGATCTCGCACCATGGCTCTCCTGGCTGCGCAAGCAAGTTGGCACCCGGAAGAATGGCGCCGTGAAGCGTCATGAATTGGCGAGTTGATGCGGCGCAGCTTCCGGCGGATGATGCACATATCCTGCCCAGTCAGCCACCAATTGCTCCGCCGCTTCCTTCGTGTGATTCGGAAACGACACGCGGAAGTTCTCGCCCGAATAGCTGAACAGCGCGTGCACCCGGGTCAGCGCGAGAAACTCCACGAAACTCCAGAGCGATTCCTTCGGAACAACTACGTTGGGAACGCCGTTGTTGAGTGACACTGAAACAGCATCCTGTTGCATATGACACCTCCCGGGACTGGGACCATGACTTGACCGTCATACTGGAGATGAACGAAGCTGCCGATGAATGGCCGTTTCTAGCTGATCAATCGCATGTCGAACGGCTGTCCGTAGATTTGCCCGCACATCATCACACGCGATCCGAGCGCCCTTTACGGTCGCACGGATCCGGCACCTTTTGTCGCAACCGCCGCGCCGCCCGTTCCGATCCGCCAGTTCAACCTGCACCGTTTCAACCGCGGATGTGAACCGGCGAAGCTTCGCCGCCACCTGCGAGCGAATCGATGCCTGAAACGTCCGACTTATCATCACCTTGCGGCGTGCAATGTGAATCTGCATCGCCTGCTCCTCCCAACAGCCCGAATAACTGGTTCTCTCTTTCTAGGCGCGCTAGCGCCACTGATCAAGCACGAATTACCACAAACTAATCCGTGCTTAAGCCAAATAGTCGTCCCGGCACGGATGATCGCGCCGCGCGGCGCTCGCCGAAAATGGGTGTGTCAAGATTCAGTATCGGGTCGGTCCTTCAGAAATATTTCACAATTTCAGCGAAGCCATCGCTGAATTCTGCGCCCGCATCCCCGTCATCTCATACCCTTTGAGATGAAAACCTGCGGTCGTCCGCGCCGGCAAACCAGAAGTGCGACCGGACCACATCCCAGCGTCAGAATGCTTCCCGGTTTCCTCGAGCTCGCTGCCAACCCGACTTGCCATCAACCTACCCCCGCCCGCTCCAACTTCAGACTGAAATCGCCGGATTTCTAAATTGTATTTACGAAGCGTGTGTCACCACCAGATTCCCCCAACAATCAACGTCAATGTTGAAGATCCTTGAACGTTTCTTAGGGCGTTCCGCGACGTGGATCGACCAACACGCGACAGGGATCGACCCTCCCATTTGTCACAAAAGCGCTCCCTCACCCCACCACCTCATCGCCCGTTTCATCATGAAAACAAATGTCCGAACCAACAGGCGAATCGGACGGAATCAGGGGGATGCTAGGTGAAAACCTTACTTCCATAGCGTGTTTCGGGCTGATATCTCTTTTCGGCTGAAAGGACGATAGTGGCTGGAGAAGGACTGCCATCGCTTAACCAGCGCATGGTCAAGGAGTCAGCCATGGCCAGAAAAGCCTTCCTGGATGCAGTGAAAACCTATTGCGACGCGCTCGCTTCACACGCGGATACCACGTGTCTCTGCACTTCCCGCCAACAGTTGCTGGCGCAGATCGCCATCGAAGAGGAGATCAAAGTGGCTCCCTGGCGACGCATACTGGTGGCGTTGGACCACTACGATCATCCCGCGCTGAAAGTCGCGATTTCCCTGGCACAGGACATGGACGCTGCGCTGGCGTTCGTGAACGTCGTCGATCCCTCCGGAACACTCTTGTTCCCGGAAGTCTACCTGATGGGCGAAGATCCGCTCTTCCCGGTACGCAAGCAGGCCACAGAGTTTCTCGAACGTTCGCGAGATCTTGTCCCGCTGAATATTCCCGTCGATCTGCTCGTCCGCGAGGGGAAAGTGGCGACCGAAATCCCGGCGGCGGCTCGCGAATGGCACGCGGATCTGATCATCCTCGGTACGCATCGACGCGGGCCGCTGGGAAGACTCATTTTCGGCAGCACCTCAGCGTGTGTGATCCCCAAAACAAAATGCCCGGTGTTGCTTGTGACGGATGATCCGCATTCGCAGGCTGATACGCCGGCGGCTGGCCAAAGCTCGGAAGTGAGCCATAACTGAAAGACACAAACGCTGCCGCAACACGAACACTGATTCATCGAGACCCAAACTATAGGAAGTCGTTTATGACGATCATGCAGAGTGCCCGTGAAACGCCCCTCGAAGGCCAGATTGACCAGCAGTCTCCCCTTGGACATCTGTTCCGGCCGCGGAGCGTCGCGGTCATCGGCGCGACGGAGAATGCCGGAAGCGTGGGCCGGACGGTCCTTGCCAATCTGATCCAGAGTCCATTCGGTGGAACCGTCTATCCGGTCAATCCGAAGCGCGCGAGCGTCCTGGGGGTGAAGGCGTACAAGACCATCAAAGACGTCCCGGACAAAGTGGATCTCGCCGTGATTGTGACCCCGGCGCCGACGGTTCCGGCGATCATCGGGGACTGCGCGGCCCTGGGAATTCCTGCGGCCATCATCATCTCGGCGGGGTTCAAGGAACTGGGACCGGAAGGGGAAGCGCTGGAACAGCAGGTGAAGGACAAGATTCAGGGGACCGGGATGCGGATTCTTGGCCCCAACTGTCTGGGCCTCATGAATCCGATTCTGGGCTTGAACGCAACCTTTGCTGCGACGTGCGCACGCCCCGGAAAGGTGGCGTTTTTGAGCCAAAGCGGCGCTCTGTGCACGGCAGTGCTGGATTGGAGTCTCCGCGAACTCGTCGGGTTCTCGGCATTCGTTTCCGCGGGTTCGATGCTCGATGTGGGGTGGGGCGACCTGATCGACTATTTCGGGAATGATCCACACACACAGAGCATTCTGATCTACATGGAATCGGTCGGCGATGCGCGGGCGTTTATGTCCGCAGCGCGGGAAGTCGCCCTGAAGAAGCCGATTATCGTAATCAAACCGGGCCGCACGGCTCAGGCATCTAAGGCTGCGGCGTCGCACACCGGAGCGCTGACCGGCAGCGACGAAGTCCTCGATGCCGCCTTCCGGCGTGCCGGCGTCCTGCGCGTGAACAACATCGCCGATTTGTTCTACACGGCGGAAGTCATCGCACGCCAGCCGCATCCCAAGGGACCACGCCTGACCATTCTGACCAATGCCGGCGGGCCCGGGGTGTTGGCGACCGATGCGATCATCGGCGCAGGCGGAGAACTTGCGGCGGTTTCGCCGGAGACCGTGAAGGCGCTGAACGCATTCCTCCCGGCCGCATGGAGCCACAGCAATCCGATCGACATTCTCGGCGATGCAAGTCCCGAGCGCTATGCAAAGACGCTGGAGCTTGCGGCGAAAGATCCAAACAGTGATGGCCTCCTCGTCATTCTGACCCCACAGGCGATGTCCGATGCCACAGGAACGGCCGAGGCGCTGAAGCCTTACGCTGACCTGGGTGGCAAGCCGGTTCTTGCGAGCTGGATGGGCGGCGGTTCCGTGGCGCCAGGCGAAGCGATTTTGAATCAGGCTGGAATTCCGACGTTCCCCTATCCCGATACCGCGGCCCGGGCATTCCAGTACATGTGGCAGTACACGCTGAACCTCCGCAGCATTTACGAGACCCCGGCGATGCTCACCCATGAAAAGACCGATGATCGCCTGGCCGATTCGATCATCTCCACCGCGCTCTCGGAAGACCGGTGTCTCCTGGATGAAGCGGAATCGAAGAAGCTGCTGGCCGCCTATGGCATTCCCACTGTCCGGACGGATGTGGCGACGACCGCGGAAGCTGCGGTGCGCTGTGCCGACGCTTGCGGCTATCCCGTCGTGCTCAAGCTCTATTCCCGGACGATCACGCACAAAACCGACGTGGGTGGCGTCAAGTTGAATCTGAAAAACGCGCAGGAAGTACGCACCGCTTTCCATCAGATTCACAGCGACATCATCTCCGGCCCCGGCGAGCAGCATTTCCAGGGCGTTACCGTGCAGCCCATGATCAAGCTCCCGGACGCCTATGAAGTCATCCTCGGTAGCAGCGTCGACCCACAGTTCGGTCCCGTGCTGCTGTTCGGCACCGGCGGGCAACTCGTGGAAGTGTTCAAGGACCGGGCGCTCGGATTGCCCCCGCTGAATGCGACCCTGGCGCGGCGCATGATGGAGCGGACGCAGATATTCAAGGCGCTCTCCGGCGTTCGTGGGCGCAAGCCTGTCGATATCGCGGCGCTGGAAGGCGTCCTGGTGGCGTTCAGCCAACTCGTTCTGGATCAGCCGCGGATCAAGGAAATTGACATCAACCCGCTGCTGGTGTCGCCGAAAGGCTTGATGGCGCTCGATGCGCGGGTCCTGCTGCATCCCTTGAGCGTCCTGGAAAAGGATTTGCCGCGCCCCGCGATCCGGCCTTATCCCGCGGAATATGCGACCTCGTGGACGTCTAAGGACGGAGTGACCGTTGCCATTCGGCCGATCACGCCGGAAGACGAACCGCTGCTGGCGGAGTTCCACGGGAAGCTCTCAGCGGAGACCGTTCGCGCACGTTACTTCAGCCAACTCAGCCTGTCGCATCGGATTTCCCACGAGCGGTTGAGCCGGGTCTGCTTCAATGATTACGACCGCGAGGTGGCACTCGTGGCGGAATACCGCGACCATGAGAGCGGCCGGGCCCACATCCTCGCCGTCGCCCGCCTCGTTCGGACGCCGGGAAGCAAGGAAGCGGAATTCGCGATCGTTGTGGCTGACATCTGGCAGAACCGCGGCTTGGGGACGGAGATGGCCGAACGACTTCTCGTCGTTGCCGAGAAGGAAGGATTGACCTCCTTGGTCGGGTCGGTGGCGTCCGACAATACCCGGATGCAACGCATGATGGAGAAACTCGGGTTCGTCATCGATACCACCGCCGGCGATCCGTACGTGGCGCGCAAGCAGATGCGAAAGGGGTGAGCAGGAGCAGGAAGTTCGAACGAGTCAAAAAAAAGGAATCGGCACGATAAGCCGATTCCTTCTTATATGAACAGTCAGATTGTGCATTCGTGAGCGGGCTGCCGCTGGCATCAGCTCGCTTGGGCGAATGAGCGATCGTGCGACTCGGCGCACTCGGTCCGGTCCTGCGCGGCATCCCAGTCGTCCAGCAGCTTCTGTGCTGTAACTGCGTCGAGGTGTGGGAATGTCACAGTAAAGTGCGTGGTGGCGAAGTTGTACGAAGCAAGAACGCGCTGCCAGGAAAGATACTCAACCAGACCCCACATCACATCAAGGGGGACTTCGGCGTATGGGACGCCGGACGGCCTGCTTTTCAGAATATGAAGTTTACGACGCATGGGAACCTCCTTTGGCTCCGCCACACAGTTACACATTCGGGCAAGCTTACCGAGCACTGCCCGCGAATCAGCACCATGAGAAGGAGCGGGGCAAACTTCCAGGGGCACTACATCAATTTTCTTCCAACCGGGAGGAAAACAGGGCCTCGCTCCTTCGCGCGGCCTTCGGCCTCGGATGTGTGTCGTGTAGCAATTGCCGCGCCGTCGCGCTGTCGGTCGACGTGTCTTTAAGACATATACATTTGATAATATTTATTGTCGCTCGTTTCCATCAGCCGACGACAGCGAAACCATATACAAATTTGACTTAGGGATCATCTCCCTCAAGTCATAGAGCAACGAAAAAAGAGAGCGCGGCTCGATGGCGGACGTTTGATGGGCTCGAAACGGTCTGCCACCGCAGCGGGGAGCCGCGCCCTGTTCGCGGCCATGTCGATGTATCGCCCTTGAGTTGCTTTCCATTGCCAGCCGAATGCGGTCCCCGGTGTTGCGTCGACATGGTCGCATGCGTCGCCAGCGGCAACGCATTATCTTCTCCCCAACGCGCCATCCATGATGACCATGCGGGAATAGCAAAACCATCGGGAAACATCCCTGATGTGGCATAAGCATGCACCCTACGTGGGAACACTTGGAAGTTTTGACGCATCGAGTCGCAGCGGCCTTCGATTGAGGCTTGGGAAGGGAAACCGGCGAAGGGCCCGGAGAATTCAATGCTGCACCAATCTCCGCGGATGAGACCACCTCTGGCAGTGGGGTGATGGGCTGCCCGGTGGGGGATAGGGAGCTCCCTTAAGAGACAAGCGCAGCGTTCCCCTAACGACCCGGGCGATGGCGTACCGTACCATCAACTTGTCCAGGTTGCCGTCAAAATTGCAGCATAAGGAAGACAGAACATGTCCACGCGTGATATCGTCGTCATGGATGGAAACGAAGCCGCCGCGCATGTGGCGCATCGGTTGTCTGAGGTCGCAGCCATCTACCCGATAACGCCTTCGTCGACGATGGGTGAGTTGGCGGACGAGTGGTCCTCGAAAAAGCAGACAAACATCTGGGGGGCGGTGCCGAAAATTGTGGAAATGCAATCGGAAGCCGGCGCGATCGGCACGGTCCACGGCGCGCTGCAGGCCGGTTCCCTGGCGACGACATTCACGGCGTCGCAGGGTTTGCTGCTCATGATTCCCAACATGTTCAAAATCGCCGGTGAATTGACGTCGTTTGTGATGCACGTCGCCGCCCGGGCTGTTGCCACGCACGCCCTCTCGATCTTCGGCGATCACTCCGACGTCATGGCCTGCCGCCAGACCGGCTTCGCGATGCTCGCGTCGACGAGCGTGCAGGAAGCACACGACCAGGCCGCGATTGCAACCGCCTGCAGCCTCCAATCCCGCGTTCCCTTCGTCCATTTTTTCGACGGCTTCCGCACCAGCCACGAGCTGAATCGCGTCGAACTCCTGACCGACGATGACCTCCGTACGCTCATCAAGCAGGAATGGGTCGATGCGCATCGCGCCAGGGCACTCACGCCCGACAAGCCGATCATCCGCGGCACAGCGCAAAACCCGGACACCTTCTTCCAGGCTCGCGAAGGATGCAATCCCTTCTACGATCGCCTCCCGCGGATCGTGAAGGAAGAGATGGAACGCTTCGGCAAACTGACCGGCCGGACCTATCTGCCCTATGAATACGTCGGCGATCCGGAAGCAAAAAATGTCGTTGTGATCATGGGGTCGGGTGCCGAAACCGTATCCGAGACGGTCGCCTATTTGAACGCCCGCGGCGCAAAACTCGGCGCCCTCATCGTGCGGTTGTATCGCCCCTTCGCCGCGGACATGTTCGTGACCGCTCTTCCGCACACCACCAGGCGGATCGCTGTGCTCGATCGCACCAAGGAGCCAGGCGCCACCGGCGAGCCGCTCTACCAGGATGTCATCACCGCCTTGTACCAGGCCCATCAGGCAGGCGCTCTTCCCACCGGCGAAATTCCCCAAATCGTCGGCGGACGCTATGGCCTCTCGAGCAAGGAGTTCACGCCCGCAATGGTCAAGGCGATCTACGACGAACTCGAAAAGCCCATGCCCAAATCCCGCTTCACCGTCGGCATCATTGATGACGTGACCAAACTCTCGCTCGACTACGATGACAAGTTCGACATCGAACCCGAAAGCACCGTGCGGGCACTCTTCTTCGGACTCGGCGCTGATGGCACCGTCGGCGCAAACAAAAACTCCATCAAGATCATCGGCGATGAAACCGATCTCTTCGCCCAGGGCTATTTCGTCTACGACTCCAAGAAATCCGGCGGCATGACCACCAGCCACCTCCGCTTCGGCAAGCAACGCATCAAGGCGCCTTATCTCATCCGCCAGGCGAACTTCATCGCCGTGCATCAGTTCCAGTTCCTCGAGAAGCTCGATGTCCTGAATGATGCCGCGCCCAATGCCGTCTTCCTGCTCAACGCCCCGTATCCCAGGGAACAGGTCTGGTCGAAACTGCCCCGGGAAATCCAGCAGATCATCATTGACCAGCATCTGAAGTTTTACGCGATCGATGCGAACGCCGTGGCGAAAGCCACGGGTATGGGCACACGCATCAACACGATCATGCAGACCTGCTTCTTCGCCATCTCCGGCGTCCTCCCGCGCGAACAGGCCATTGATGCGATCAAGAAGGCAATCAAGAAAACCTACGGCAAACGCGGCGAAGAAGTCATTCGCCGCAACTTTGAGGCCGTCGATAAAACGCTGGAAAACCTGCACGAAATCACCGTTCCCTCAAAAGCCGATTCCACCATCCGCCAGGGCACGTTCGATCAGCCCGGCATGACCGAGTTCGTCAATCGCGTCACCAGCGTCATGATGGCCGGCAAAGGCGACCTGCTCCCCGTCTCCGCATTCCCCGTCGACGGCGCTTGGCCCACCGGCACCTGCAAATTCGAAAAGCGCAATATCGCCACAGAAATTCCCACCTGGAATCCGTCGATCTGCATCCAGTGCAACAAGTGTGCGTTCGTCTGCCCCCACGCAGCCATTCGCGCAAAAGTCTACGACGTCGCCGCGCTGAACGGCGCCCCGGAGTCCTTTCTCTCCATGCCCTACAAAGCCCCCGATCTCAAGGGCCTCTCCTACACCCTGCAGGTTGCCCCCGAAGATTGCACCGGCTGCAACCTCTGCGTGCAGGTCTGCCCCGCCAAGGACAAGTCCAGCGCCAAAACCAAGGCCATCAACATGGTCCCGCGCCTCGGCGTCCGCGACACCGAGCGGCACAACTACGAGTTCTTCCTCAACATCCCCGAAATCGACCGTACCCGCCTCGCCCGCACCGATGTGAAAACCTCGCAGTTCATGCTCCCGCTCTTCGAATACTCCGGCGCCTGCGCCGGCTGCGGCGAAACTCCCTACGTCAAGCTCATGACGCAGCTCTTCGGCGATCGCATGGTCGTCGCCAACGCCACCGGCTGCTCCTCCATCTACGGCGGTAACCTGCCGACGACGCCCTACACCACGAATCGTGATGGCCGCGGACCCGCTTGGGCCAACTCCCTCTTCGAAGACAACGCCGAGTTCGGCCTCGGCATCCTGCTCGGACTCAAAGAACACCGCGAACACGCCGTGCGCCTGGTCAAGCAATTCTCCTCCCACATGGGCGACGGCCTCCTGAAAGGCCTGCTGGATCCCAATCAGTACGGCGAAAAAGCCATCGCCGAACAACGCGAGCGCGTCGCCGAACTGCGTCGCATCATCAGCCCCATCGACGATCCCAAGGCCCGCCTCCTCGACAGCCTCGCCGATTACCTCGTCCGCAAAACCGTCTGGATCGTCGGCGGCGATGGCTGGGCCTACGACATCGGCTACGGCGGTCTCGATCACCTCCTCTCACTCCCCTACGACGTCCGCATCCTCGTCCTCGATACCGAGGTCTACTCCAACACCGGCGGGCAGGCCTCCAAGTCCACCCCCCTCGGCGCCGCTGCCAAATTCGCCTCCTCCGGCAAGATCACCCAAAAGAAAGACCTCGGCCTGATGGCGATGTCCTATCGCAATGCCTACGTCGCCTCCATCGCACTGGGCGCCAACGACAACCACACCGTCAAGGCCTTCATGGAAGCCGAATCCTATCCCGGCCCCGCCATCATCATCGCCTACTCCCACTGCATCGCCCACGGCTACGACCTCAAGTGCGGACTCGATCAGCAGAAGCTCGCGGTCAACTGCGGCGTCTGGCCGCTCTATCGCTACGACCCGCGCCTCGTCGACCAGGGCAAGCCGCCCCTCCAGATCGATTCCAGCACCGTCCGGGCTCCCGTCGCCGATTACATGCGCAACGAAACCCGCTTCGCCATGGTCGAGAAAATCGATCCGGTGCGCTTCAAGGAACTCTCCGAGGCCTCCGTGCGAAACACCGCCCAGCGCCTCGCGCTGTACAAGGAGCTCTCCCATATCTCGTATCCCACCGAAGTGATGAACGGCCGGCCCGTGCCGGTCGAGATTGAACCTGTTCAGAACCCCCAACCTCGCGCGCAGGAAGGAGCTGGCAAATGAATCCCCTTCATTCCAGGTACCTCGGATTTGATCTCGAAAACCCCATTATTCCCGGGGCCTCCCCCATGTGTCGCGATCTGTCCATCGTCAAACGCCTCGAAGATGCCGGCGCCCCCATGCTCGTCATGCACTCCATCTTCCAGGAACAGATCATCCGCGAGCAGATGGCGCTGAATTACGGCCTCGAGATCGGCAACAACTCCTATCCCGAATCCATCACCTACCTCCCACGGCCGGAGGAATTCCGCCTCGGACCAGATGAATACCTCGAACAGCTCCAGAAGATTAAAACCGCGGTCCGCATCCCGGTCATCGCCTCCATCAACGGCCGCACCCTCGGAGGATGGGTCGGATACGCCCAGCAACTCGAACAGGCGGGCGCCGATGGCCTCGAACTGAACATCTACGACCCCATTCTCGATGCCGATACCGACGCCTCGTTCGTCGAAGATCACGCGCTCCAGGTCATCCGCAGCGTGAAACGGGCAGTCACCGTTCCCGTGGCCGTCAAGCTCTCCCCCTTCTACACCAGCCTTGTGAACTTCGCCCATCGCGTCGATCAAACCGGCGTCGACGCCGTCGTCCTCTTCAACCGCTTCTACCAGCCCGATATCGACATCGAAATGCTGAGCGTACGTTCCGATCTCGCCTTGTCTACGCCGGGCGAATTGCTGATGCGCCTGCGATATGTGGCGGCGCTCCACGGAAAGATCACGGCCGATCTCTGCATTACCGGCGGCGTCCATACGGCGGAAGGGGTGCTCAAATCTGTCATGGCGGGAGCGTCGGCCGTGCAGATGGTCTCGGCGCTTCTCACCCACGGACCCGAATTCCTCCGCCGTATCCGCGGCGACGTCGCCCGATGGCTGGAACTCCATCAGTACGAGTCCCTCGATCAGGCCCGCGGCTCGATGAGCCTCCTCCACACGCCCAACCCCAGCGCCTTCGAACGCGGCAACTACATGAAGATCCTCCAGTCCTGGTCC